>JAEEGK010029791.1_pt1 | contig 10859 bp, 2 predicted proteins | sample 8958771 | NCBI WGS metagenome assembly JAEEGK01 (sample SAMN16246547, study PRJNA631951) | gut metagenome | biome: gut microbiome; feature: rumen; material: SC-attached | host: Bos | place: Iran: Karaj | collected 2018-10 | reverse complement strand
TGGAGCAGTCGCCTTGCGGGTTGGTGACGGTGAGGGTATAGGTCTGGTCTTGGGTCAAGGTCACAGTTTGCGTGTTTTGGGCGTTGGGATTGGTCACCATGTTGGCGGGGTCCCAATGGTAGTTGAATGTTCCCGCACCACCTGAACCGCTCAATTGCGTTGAGGTGCCGTATGGAATGGTTTGGTCGATTCCGGCATTGGCTGCAGGTTGGGGGTAGACAGTGACAGTTTGGGTCTTGGTGCTAGTGCAATGACCATTGCCACAACTTACGGTGAGGGTTACTTGATGGTTGCCTGCGTTGGGGAAGGTATAGGAGGGATTTTGTTGGGTTGAAGTTTGCCCACCACCAAAGTTCCACAGGTAACCTGTGATTTGTTGTCCTGATGGGTTAGTCGTTGAAGTGCTGGTAAATTGGGTGGGCTGGCCTTGGCAGACCGAGGTGAAGGTGAAGTTGGCATTAGGCTGGGGATAAACGACAACATCAGTGGTGGCACTGTTGGTCTGAGTGCCCACGGTGATAGTGCAGGTGTAGGTGCCAGCCATGGCCATGGTGCAGTTCGTACGGGTGGGGTTCTGCTGGTTTGAGCTGAATCCGCCAGGGCCAGTCCAGCTGTATGAGGCACCCGCTTGCCCATTGGCAGTCAGATGGATGGTTTCGCCCACGCAGTAGGGGCCGTCGTTGTCGACCATGGGAGGCAGGATGTCACAGTCGGTGGTGCCTGTGCCACCGGTCTTGCTGAAGGAGATGTTGCAGGGGTCGTTCGAATAGTTTGTGATGATGAGGATAAAGTAATCGCCTGTTTGGGCTGAGGAGGGAATGATGCAGTTTTCGTTGGAAGCGGTGGAGTAACTGCAGCTGACAACCTTATCGGAAGTCAAGCTGGAGCAAGGTGAAGGATTGGTAATGGTGGGAAAAGGTCCCCAGCAGCAGAAGTCAATGTCCACACTTGGGGTGCTGTACATGTGGATGGTGATGCTGCCAGGATTGGCTATTCGCATGTAGTACCATGCAGGGTTAGGTTGTGAATAGAGGCAGTCATAGTAGGGTCCTGACTCGCCTGAGCCCGCATTCACACCTGCAGGGAATTGGTACATACCATTGTCGGTGCAAAATGGATCGGCATTGGCGCAGGTGTTGTTCTGCCTAGACCTTATATAGTAATCCATCATCAATGAAGAAATGAATTCGTGGGGTAGGAGTCCCTTGAATTCAGCAGCTACATCTGCGGCTTGCTCTTTGGTCATCCTTGTGAAATCATCGGCGTTTTGGGTACGGAAGTCGTTGAAGACAGCTCTCAGGTTTATACCTTCAAATGCTTCACTCTCACTGATGACATAAACGCCGTCTTGTTCGCTAGTGATGACATCGAAACGTCCATCGGTTATCAAATTGTATAGGAAAAAGACTCGCTCATCGAAGTTGGCGATGTTGGTGATGTCAAACGAAATCGTTGACTCATTGTTTGTGACTCGTGTTGGTTGGGCGAATGATTTCATGGGCAAGAGCACCAAAAACATTGCTGCCACTAAATAATTGATAAGCTTGTTCATATTGGTTTGTTTATAAGTTGTTTTCAAAGTTTTATCTTATGACGTTTACGCGTCTGACGGTCGTGCCGCTTTCTGTATAAATGCGGATGAGGAAGGTGCCTGCACCGAATTGGGTCATGTTAATCTGGGCATTGTCGGCTTTCACCTCATGGTCGTATAATACTTGGCCAAAGACGTTCGTCACGGTCAGGCGTTGCATGCCTTCAGCCTCAACGTTGACCATGCCATTGGTCGGGTTGGGGTAAATCTTGGCACTGATGCTGAATTCGTTCACATCCGTGGAGTTCTTTACATTGACGGTTATGCTGCTTTCGTCTTGACCGCAGTATCCAAGCGCCCATACGTGGAGGATAACATCGCCTTTAAAGGTCTCGCTCCAAGTGATGGTGGCTATGCCTTCTTCGACAACTACAGTACCTGCTTCCTCTGGATCAAGGCTCCATGATGTGCCTCCAGTGGGTGCGGTCGAGTAGACACTCGTTGGTGTGAGCCTCACGTCAACCTCTCTATCACCGTTGATGGTCTCAATCACCGGGGCGGGGATGATGGCCAAGTCCATTGTTACAATCGAGTCGCAGCCATAGATGTTGGTGTAAACCCGCTCATAAAATCCGCTCTCTGCATAGACAATGCCGTCCCATTCGTAGGGTTCGCAAGCATCGACCGAGAATCCATATTCTGGCGATGACTCATTGATGGTGAGGTGCATCACCACGGTGGAGTCGCAACCGTTAATGGAAGTGAAGAGGTGTTCGTAAACGCCACTTTCAGTAATGGTCTGGCCGCCCCATTCGTAGCTGTCGCAAGCGTTTTGTTCAACCTCAACGTTGTAGGCATCGACCATCGTGAGGTGCATCACTACGGTCGAGTCGCAGCCGTGGATGCTTTGCAGGGTTTGTTCATAAACGCCTTCCTCGGTGTATTCGATGCCGTTCCAAGTGAAGGTGCCGCATGAGGGCATCTCAATTTCGGTGTGTTGTAAAGGATGGATGGTCAGCACTGTGCTCTTTTCTGTGTCGCCGCAACCGTATTCCGAAATGGCTTTTAGGGTTAGCGTGACTTGCCCGTTGGCTTTGTCTTGTTCGCCTGGAGTGTAGTTGGCATCAAGGATATTGGGGTGATCGAAGCTACCGTCACCGTCGGTTGTCCAACAGACGCTGCCCGTTTCGCTTACCACTGCACTGACTTGGAAGGGCTCGCCTTCGCAGACCTCGCTTTCTTCCTCCATCTCGATGTTGGCGACTCCGTGGAACTTGATGGCCACATGGTCACTGAGGGCCTCACCTTCCTCGTTGGTGATAGTGAGGGTCAATGTGACAGTCTTATTCGCCAAGTCTTGTTCGCCTGGGGTATAAATGGGGTTGAGGATGTCGTTTTGGTCGAAGCTGCCATCGCCGTTAGTTGTCCAAAGGAGGCTCTCATAGCCGATGGCGTTGGCATCCATTTGTGCTGCCACTTGGCAAATATTCTGGTCAGCACCAGCGTTGCAGTCGAAAGTGAGGTGGCGTACTGGGAAGACGATGTCGTCAATCCACACATGGTCGCTGCCAGCGGTGCCGCTGCCATCCTTCTCGTAAGCCCAAGTGAACACATGTTCGCCTTGGTTGACAGGGATGACCATCTCTTGCCAGCTAGTGTTGCCATTCCATTGCTGGATTTCTGTATCGTCAATATAGAACTTTAGGTAGTCACTGGTGTGGCAACTGGTTTTTATGGAGAAATGTATTTCATCGCTTTCGTTTTCCACATCGAATGGTAGGCTCAATGTGGAACTGGCATTGAGGCCGATGGTGCCTGACTGCAGACAGTATTGGCCCGAATGAGGGTCGGTAGTAGTGATAGTCCAAGGATGCTCTGGGTCATTCTGCCATTCAAGGTCATCCATGCCGTTTTCAAAATTGGCGGTTTCGAGACCCACACGCTGTGCATAATTGCATTCGTTAGCATAGGAACCATACTCGACACGCAGTGTGAACTGGGCTTGTTCACCTCTCGGCATGGTGGCAGCTACGCTAATATTATATGTCACCTCAACGGTTTCACCTGCATCGATCGTAGCCGTTGTCAAAACAGGGTTGTCGATGGTGATATATTGTGGCTCGTTTGAGGTTATGGTGGCAGTCACGTTATTAGCCGCGGCATCTCCATTGTTGACGTAGGTGAAAGTGACCTTGGCAGCCTCACCGGGGTCAAGACGGCCGTTGTCATTGCCTTTGTAGGCTATGCCGTCTTTGATGACTATGACATCTGAGATGTTCAAGAGGGGCGCGTTGGCATTGAAAGTGAAATGGGATGTCCATGTGCGGCTTCCACTGGCCATGGTCAGATTGAATTCAAGGATGGCTCCATTTGCCACGCTATCAGAGACCGTGATGTCGAAAACTTCATTCAAATTGACAGCTTGGTCTGGATTTAGTGCTGGAATGGTAGCTGTGTTTTGGTTGATGGTGACATCCGCGAGGGTTCTAGTGGTGAGGGTAGCGGTGGCTGTCGATGAAGCCACGTTGCCCACATTTTTGATGACCATGTCAAACGATGATTGTTCGCCATATTCAAGCTGTTGGTTGCCGCTGGCGTCGTGTGGGATGACTTCGGTCATGGTAAGCACAGGTTCGCTGATGACATGAATGGTGCCTACATAACGGAGTCGGTCTTGTTTGGTGGCCACAATGGTGATCTCGGTATTTGAAGGCTGTGCCTGGAAAGAGATGCTTTGGGTATTGCCGGTAGCGGTGGCTACGGCGAGGATGTTGTTGTCGCGCGTCAAGGCGATGACTGCACCTTGCGGAGCACTGACGTTAATGCTGGTGGTGACAGGCGTGATTTGTGTCGGGTGGCTGACGGACATGGCGGTGGGCACTTGCGTGAAGAGTGTCAGGAAAGCGTCGCAGTGGGCCGTAAACATCTTATAGGTGATAGCCTTGTTTTGGGTGTTGTAAGGCCAGTTGCTTTGCGCAAGGAAGTATTTGCCGGCCACATTGCCGAATGCGGGTCTCCAGTTGCCTTCGTAGTTGGCGTAAGGGCCATAAGTGGGCATGAAATCAGGGTCGTATTGGTCGTACATACCCCATGCGTATGCGTCGTTGACAAAGGAATAGGAGGTCTGTGTGGGTCCAATGCAACCCACAGCACCGGCATTCTGTCCGCCACTGGTACGACGCATGAAAGCTTCAACCAGGCATTCAGGATTGTGGTCGAAGGTGCCCGTCTGGCAGTTGATGGTGTTGACAAAGGTCATCTTACCGACGTTGTTCATCTGAGTCACGTGGCTGTTACTGAAATCTGGCTCGCCCCAGCCTTGATAATAGCCATGGTCGCGATGTTGGAGCAACATGCAACCATTGTTGATGGCCTGAACCACTTGAGATGCTACACCACCTGTCCATCCACCAAGTTCGGAAGGTGATGCAGGGAGATAGCCTAAACCATTGGGGCCAAAGTAGTTGACAACCATATAGGTGTTCTGGTTACTCGACCAAACATTGCCAGGATAGCCTTCATAAATGGCATTGATGCGTACAGGGTGTTTGCCTTGGTTGCGCCAATAGCCTCCAACGACCTCAGAGCAAATCTGGAACCAACGTTCTGTTTGCCAACCTAAGGCGGTGATAGGCTCATCGTAGGTACTGGCATTCATGTTGGGATTGGTGAATTCGTACTCGATTTGCTTGCTCACCATCATTTGGGCTTCGTTGGCGTTGGCGGCCACAAGACGAGAGAAAGCCATCTCGGGCAAGTTGTCGCCCGTGACGTCGGCATAACCGTTGTCGGTGATACAGTTGCCATAGTTTTGGGAGTGGAAGGTGTATTCTGCAGGGATGCCCACGCTCATGTTGCTGTTGTGGTCACCAAGGAGCAACACAGCCACGGGTGGAATTTCCCAACTGTTGTATGCGTTGTGGAAATAAGCCTTCATTTGGTTGGTGTTGGCGCACCCCATGTCGCTCAAGCTCTTCACTTCGGTGAGGATGCCTTGCTTGATACGGTATTCGGCCAGCTGGTTGGCATATTGGCGGAAACTCTCGTTGTTGGGGATGACAATGAGGTATTCGCAACCTTCAGGACGGTTGTTCACCCATTGCTGCATACGAGCTTCATAATCGACAGCGGGAAGTTGGTTGTAGTTGGCCAAGTTCTGCATGAGAATGGGATCCCAATAGGGAGAACGCAGGCGGGTGTCGCCAAATTCACCGTTGCCGCCGTCAAAGCGCACGTCGAACTGAAGGTCGTCGTACACACGCAGCTCTTTGGTGACAGGATTGTATTGGTAGGGCGTCACAGTGACGGACACGGTTTGTACGCCACGCAGACTAAACGGCTCGGATACCGTGACGGGCTGTGCAGGGAAGAAGGCATCAGCATTGTAAATGCTCAAGTTCTTCTCGTAAGTATTGGGGCTGTTGTCAGTGTCAAACTTTATGGGTGCGGCGGGAAGCAGGTCGACGTTTTGGAAGGTTGACATGCTGCGGTAGCCCATCTCAACATGGGCAGTGGCACCATTGGGGACAGCCACGAATTGGCTGAATGCTGGTAGGTTGGGCTCGCCAGGATTGGCAGGCAGGACAATGCCTGTACCACCTTGAATGATGTCACCGGAATAGCCGTTGTCCGTGATGTTGAGGATTTGGAGTTGTTTCAGCGCGTGTCGCATCGTTAGGCCGGAACGGGTGTTTTGCTCGATGGAGAGGCCTTCGCTTTGGGCTGAGTTGTTGAAGGCGAATTCGCGCGTCTGTGCTTGCAATGTAATGGTAGAAAGCAGCAGAATAGTAAAGAGTAGTGTAATGAACCTGAGCTTCATAGGTCTGTTGTTTGTAGGTGTTGGAAGAGTATAATTGTACCTTATTTTATATAAAAAAGCGCGTAAAGGTACGCACTTTTTTGAAATAATAAAGCATTTTTCTGCTGAAGCGTTATTTTTTTGCTTCGGTGCACGATTTTGGCAGTTGGATTTTACTCTCTTGCCATCTTACATTTTGATGATTTTTCTGCTCCAGCGTTGTCCGTTCTGTTCTACTACGATGTGGTACAAACCCGAGGGACGACCTTTAAAGGAGAGCGTAGTGGCGTTTCGCTCGGAAAGGATGAGTTTTCCATGGACATCAAACACACTGACGTTGAAATCATCTACTTGATTCAAATCAATAGTGATCTGGTTGGTGGTTGGGTTGGGGTGTACGTCCAATGGGAAGACGTTTTGCTCTGTGGCCTCATCAAGATAAGGAGGCAACGTGATGTAATCGATACAGGCGCAATCGGAGCCGTAGTCAACGGAGTAGTCTTTGACGTATTCCCATCTGTAGGTATGCTGTCCAGGAGTGATTTGGTAAGAATGTTCCGACCACCAAAGATCGCCCGACCATCGTTCTTGCTCCTCGTCATCAATGTAAAAGATAAGGAAGTCGTAGTTGGCTTCACTTGACACCCTTTTGAAGAAATGTATTTTTTCGGATTCTGTCGAGGTAAAAGTCAAGATGAGTTGAGAGGACTCGTTATGGTCGATGTTGCCTGACTGGGCGCAATAGGTTCCGTTATAGGGATGTGCTGTGACAATGGTCCAGGGATGCTCCTCATCGTTGGTCCAATATTCAGGCTCAAATATTCCATGTTCGAAACTGTCTGTCACGAAACCCATTTCACATTGAATGTCCTGTTCGATTTTTAGATTCTTAATGACAGAGTGGAGTATGAGATGGATGCATGGCACCTCTCCTGCAGCATACTCAATGTAAATGTCGAAAGTGATCTCGGTTGATTCGTTCACTTCCAAGTCGTTGATGGGTATTTCGGACGTTATGACACGAATGTAGCCTTCATTGTTGGCCAAAGAGATACGGGGGCTTTCGGCTCGATAATGGCCTGTGTTGGTAATGCGGAAGGTGAGGCTAACGAATTCGCCAGGGTCGAGCCTTTGGTCATTGTCGCCTTGCGAGTCGTCGATGTTGATAAGCTCAGCAGTGATGTTTGGGGAAAGCACTTCGATTTCGTATTCTTGTGCGTAGGTCTCATCGCCAAATTGGGTGGTGAGGGTGAAGGGAATATGCGTCCAGTCGTGAATGCTGTCGCCGAGTGCGATTTGGAAAGCGTTTTCGATGAATTGACTCGCATCTGGCTCGAGGGCTTCAAATGTAGATTCGCCCACCGAGATGGTCAACAGTTGTGAATCAGAGGTCATGCTGACAATGCCACCATTGCAGCCTTGCAATCCCACGTTGGTGACATTGATGTCGGCAACGATGGACTGGTTGTAGTGCAGTGTGAGTTCACCTCCGTTCATGGAGATGCTGTCGACAATGACAAAAGGCCTATTGAAAGGTTCCAGTGGGATGTCCTCTTCCCACCGTATGAGGTTTTCGCCCGTGATGTTAAGGTGGATGGGACCGTTGGGGATGTTCTCCAAAATCGTGATGGTTTGTTCAGCTCCTGTGCCAACGGCGGTGGTTATGATGTGCCATTGCCTGTTCCTATAGACTGTCAGTGCAATCTGAGAGCCTTCGGGAGCTGTGATGTGGAAAGGTGAGAAACACTGTATGCTCTCATCATGGGTGGGACTGATCGTTTGTGGTATATCGGTGAACATCCTTGCAAAAGCGTCGCCAAAAGTATGGAAGGTGTTATAGGTGGTGTTGCTCATGTTTTGGTCGGCACTGGGGAAGACATGGGTCTCAAGGAAATACTTGCCTGCGACGCATGCAAAGGCAGGCATCCAGGTGTCGGTATGGGAATCGAATGGGCCATAATCGGGAAGGAAACTTGAATCGAAGAGATCCCAAACGCCCCAAAGGAAGATGTCGTTGGCATAGGAATAGGTTTGTCCCGTAGGACCTATGGCACCAACGATGCCTGCGTTTTGGCCATCACGGGTCATGCGCAGGAGGGCTTCGATGAAGGAGGTGGTTGAATTGTCATACATGCCTGTTCGGCAGTTGACGGAAATGAGATAGGTCAACTTGTTCACGTTGTTGATTTCTCCGAAGTCGGAAGTGAAGATTGCGGGTTGGTACCATCTGTTGTTCCAACCGTGGTCGCGGTGCTGTATGAGGTAGGCACCATGGTTGATGGCGTTGATGACCTGTTCGGCCGTACCGCCTGTCCAGCCGCCCAATTCGGCAGGTGTGGCAGGAATGTAACCGACACCATTGGGGCCGAAGTAGTTGACTACGGTTGCGGTGCCGGGAGCCGTCGACCAGCTGGAGCCCTGCTCTCCGCTGTAAAGCTCGTTGATGCGTTCAGGAGACTTGCCATGCTGGGTTAAGTAACCGCTGATGGTGGCAATGGTGATCTGGAACCATTTGGAGTTTTCCCATGCAGCCGCCGTCAAGGGATGGTCATAATAATATGGGTCAGTGACTACATTGGTGTATTCGTATTCATAGAGTTTGCCCATAATGATTGGGAGCTCCGACTCATTTTGGGCGAGGATGCGAGAGAAACAAATGTCGGGGAGGAAGTCGTCATTGACGTCGGCGTAGGGGTTGTCGGAAGTGATAAAGTTGTCTTTGGGATGTAGGGTCCTGTAGCCAGGCACGTATTGTTGCAAGTTGGTGCCGCTCTCACCGATGATGCAGATAGCCGCTGGAGGGATGTTCCAATTAGCGTAGATATCTCTGATCCATTGTTTTAATGTGGCTTGGTCTGAAGCACCTGTCTCGGTGACTCTCATTACCTTGCTGAGGATGCCTTGCTTGTTGCGGTAGTCGGCAAGTTCTTTTCCTGCATTGTAGAAGTCATCGTTATCAGGCGTAATGATGAGGTATTCGCAGCCAGTGGGACGGTTTTGCGCCCATTGTTGCATCCGAGCGTCGTAATCGATGGGCTTCAAGCACTCGAAGTTGAGGATGTTGTTTCTCAGGATGGGGTCCCAGTAGCGTGAACGCAGACGATCATCGCCAAAGTGTCCGTTACCGCCTTCGAAGCGAATGTCGATGTCGATTTGGCGGTGTACGGCTAACTCTCGTGTTACAGGGTTGAACTGGAAAGGGCTGATGCCCAAGTGGATGACATCTACGCCGCGCAGTTGTTGAGGGGCGGCGACGCAGTAGGTCTCAGCAGGGTAGAGGCAGTTTTTGGCATACACCTTTGGGTCTTTGAAGAAAGGCTGTTTTGCATCGTTTTCGGCTTGGCTGCCCATCGAGGGCGCTATGTCGATTCCCGTCATGCACCCATCGCGCATGGTCCTAACCTCAACGGTGGCTTTTGCACCTTGCGGGATGGCAATGAAACGGTTGAAAGTGGGGAGGTCAGGTAGTCCATATTCGTTGGGACAAACGATGCCTTTTGTGGCGATGGTGTGCATCAGCTCGCCATTGCAACGCACGGTGTCGATGCTGAAGTCGCCCAGTTCGAAATGCAGGCTGATATGGTTATGGTCGGAAGACGAAATAGTGATGTTCTGTCCAATAGCAAACAAAGGAAAAGATAGCAGTAGGATAAAGGCAATGGTAGAGCGTCTCATAGTAGTGAAATTTTGTAATTAGCACATTATGAAGCCGTAAAAGTACAACTTTCTCTGAAAAAACAAGGAAAAATGTTCATAAAATGCAAAAAAAGAGTCACCAAACGGCAACTCTTTTTGCTTGAGTTAGTCCCGCGCTGAGGTTGTGCGCAAAAATTGGATTTTGCGCCGCAAAAAGCCCCAACCTAGCGCGAACCCCATATCTCCCCGCAGGATAGGGTATATCTTACTGCGGGGAGACATGGGGTTGGTGGGGAAATGACGTGGAGGAATTTTATTCTTTCACCACCTTGTCCATATAAACTTTCCCGTCTTCCAAAACCGCCTTTATCAGATACATGCCTTTAGGCAGGTCACCCAAAGGGATTTCGTTGGTGCCATGACAAGTCTTTGCGCACTGTCCAAGAGCATCGTACACCAGTACTTCAACGGGCTCTATTCCCTGTATATGTACCACATCCTTTGTCGGGTTGGGAAACACTTGCGCTCCAACTTGGGGTAACGGTTCAGGCACACCCGCACTGTTAATCGTGTCGGTGACATGCAGCACCCAATAGTTCTTCCCAGAATTGGGAATCTCCACGCTATTAGAGCAGTTGACATCACCCGAGGGCATCTCTTCCCAAAACATCCGGCCTGCAATGACATATTTGTATTCGCCAGTCCTTTTGACACTATTAATATGATCCATCCATTCGTCATGCACTGGCGAGCCAATATTGCGTTCCCAATTCATTTCACCGGAAGCATTTACGTGAAAAACCCAAATGTCGTAATCGTTGCCGTCTTTGTTATGCAAATCGCCGTCATTTGAATTAGTGTAGCCGAATATGGTAAACCCTCCGTTTGTGTTGG
>JAEEGK010029789.1_pt1 | contig 10860 bp, 10 predicted proteins | sample 8958771 | NCBI WGS metagenome assembly JAEEGK01 (sample SAMN16246547, study PRJNA631951) | gut metagenome | biome: gut microbiome; feature: rumen; material: SC-attached | host: Bos | place: Iran: Karaj | collected 2018-10 | reverse complement strand
AAAGTATTTCGACGACCCGCGCCCGATCGACGAGAACTGCGGCTGCCCGACCTTCCGCCGCTACAGCCGCGCCTACGTCCGCCATCTGTTCAAGGCGCGCGAGATGCTCGGGATGCGCCTGACCGTCCTGCACAACCTCTATTTCTACAACGAACTGATGCAGAAGATCCGCGACGCGCTCGACGCGGGGTCTTTCAACGCCTTCTACCGTCAATACGTCGATCTCCTCGCCTCCCGTTCGGAGGAGTAAGCAGAAGAAAAACCGCGCGATACTTTTTTACGGAGGGATCTATGAAAACTGTGCTCACCAAAGCAAAGAGGATCGTCGCGGCGGGATTCGTTCTGCTCTTCCTTTGCGCCCTGCTCTTCGGATGTATGCCCGCCAAGATCATTCACGATCCGTTCCCGGGCGATTTCGAGGGAACGAAATGGGTCTGCCGCGAAGCCGATATCGTTTTCTACGAGCTGGAACGCGGAGTGGTGATCGGCACCTATACCGTCGGGGAAACGACGTATCGGGGAAAAGTGAACGACAGCAACAGAGGGAGATTAACACTATACGCTGAACTCTACTCGTCTGCCGCCCGGACCGGCTCCCGTCCCTTCGGCTATCTGAACGCGGATTATCATTACGACGAGGAGACCGGGACGCTCGTCCTCTCCAACGCGCGTTTCCGGGAGCGCGGCAGCGACGACGTTTCTCCCGATTTCCCCGAGACGCTGACCTTCGACCGGGCGGGGACCGTCGCAACGACGCCCTCGGCGCATTGGGTCGCGGACGAAATGGACCTGTATCTCGATTCGTTTGACGGCGTGCCCTCCTATTATCGGGGGGAGATCGTTATCGAGGGCGAGCCCTGCATCGCGTACGCCGTCGAGGTATCGCCCAACCGTTATTGGCTCTCGTGCGAGAAGGGGGGGCTGATCTATCTGATCTTCGAGGTTTCCGAAGACAAGATCGTCGCGTCGGTCGAAGGTTACGGACGGGACGAGCATGATTTCAAATCGACGTATCCGACCTGGTATCAGTATTTCTACGACCTGAACACGGTCACCTTCCGCTTATCCGAATAATTCAAAAAACAACCCCTCCGGGAGATCCCGGAGGGGTTGTTTTTTAGGATTTTTAAGGTATGGAAATATCTCCGTCGGAGCAGCGGACCGTCGCGACGGAAGAACCGCCGAAGCAGGTCGCGTTCTTTTCGATCGCGGTCCATGGATCCTTCGTTCCCCGGAACGTGATCTCGGTGAGAGCGGGGCAGTCTCCGAACGCGCGGTAGCCGAGTACGCCGACGCTCGCGGGGAGCGTGACGCTCGTGAGGCGTGTGTTGCGGAACGCGTAGTCCCCGATCGATTCCACGCCGTCCGGAATAGCGACGCTTTGAAGCGAAGTACAGCCCGAGAAGGCGTAGCTGCCGATCACGGTAAGCCCCTCCGAAAGCGTGAGTCCGTTCAGTTTGACGCAACAGTAGAAAGCGTAACTGCCGATCTCCCGAACGCTTGCGGGGATCGCGACGGCGGGCAGTTCTTTGCAATGGCTGAACGCTTCATTCCCGATCTTTGTAACGCCGTTCGGGATAGTGATCTCGGTGAGACTGTAGCAGGAGTAAAACGTACTCGGCGCGATCTCGGTCAGATTGCTCGACAGTTTGACCGATTGCAGTTCCCGGCAGGTCGAAAACGCGCCTTCTCCGATCTCGGTCACGCTGTCCGGGATCGAAAACTCGGTCACGACGTCGTAGTAAAACGCTCTTTTCCCGATCCGGACGACGCTGTCGGGGATCGAAACGCCGTCCTCGAACTTCGCGAACGCGAAGATCTCGTCCGGGATGGTTTCGACGCCCTTCTTGATCACGAGTTTCGTGTATTGAGAGGACGACGCGGCGCTCGCGCTCTCGCCGCCCTTGTAGACGTAGGTATGTCCAGGCGGGTAGGTATGAAGATAGATGAGGTAGCCGATGAGGATCGGCGCGGCGAACAGCAAGAAAAACGAGCCGACAAGCACGGAGACGATGATGATGACGTTCCGTTTTCTCCGTTTTGCCGCTTCGTTAGGGGTCGGTGCTGCCGTACCGTTGGCGTTTTGTTCGTTCATTCGGTTTTCTCCCTTCTTAAACGTACCCTCTCAGTCCTACCCGCCCGACGTACTCCGAAAGGATTCCGGCGTAGCGTTCGGCGGTCTTATACGGCACTTCGTGCAGCCCGTCGGTGAGGCACCCGCCCCGGTCGACGAATTTCTGCAGCCACAACTCTTTCGCTCCCCGGACGAACTCCCCGAGCGCCTTGACCGAGCTCTCGTCGTGCAATTCGTCCACCAGCGTCGTTCTGAACTCGTAGGGCAGGGGGGCGGTCAAAAGAAACGCAATACTTTCCTTGATCCCGTCAAGGTCGGATTCGTCGCAGCCCATCAGTTCGGGATAGTCGGCGGGCGGGCATTTGACGTCCATCGCGATATAGTCGACCAGCCCCTCCGCGACCAGTTTTTTCAAAACGTCGGGGCGCGTTCCGTTGGAATCGAGTTTCACGCGGTAGCCCGCCGCCTTGATCTTTCTGCAAAAGTCGGGCAGGTCCCGCCGCAGGGTCGGCTCGCCCCCGGTGATCGCCACCGCGTCGAGCAGCCCTTTCCGCTTTTCGAGGAACGCGAAAAAGTCGTCTTCCGAGATGAACTCCGGCAGCGCCGATTCGAGCAAAACCGCGTTCTGACAGAAGGGACAGCGCAGATTGCACCCCGATAAAAAGACGGTGCAGGCGGCGTAGCCGTCGTAGTCCACCATCGAGAGTTTTTCAAGACCCTGTATCTTCATATCGTATTCCTTGCGAAAACGGACCGTTCCGACATCGGTCGGAAAGGTCCGCGGTTTATTTTGTCAACAAAGTTCAGACGCCGCCAAAGCAGCCACCGCTCCGTCCCCGCAAGCCGTGGTCAGCTGCCGGACGTTCTTCACGCGGCAGTCGCCCGCGGTGAAAATGCCGGGAACGCTCGTCTTGCAGTTTTCGCCCGCGTCGATATATCCCGCCTCGTCAAGCCCGACGAGAGAGGCGAACGCTCCCGCGGCGGGGGCGTGTCCGATCGCGACGAAGAGCCCGTCGACCGCGATCGTCTCCTCGGCGCCGGTCCCGGGATCGCGGAGAACGAGTCCCGAGAGCTGCGCGTCTCCCTGCAGTTCGGTCACGACCCGCGGCGTTTTCACGACGATCTTGGGCTCTGCTTTGATCTTGTCGACCATCGCGGATTCCGCGCGGAAGGCGTCGCGGCGGTGGATCAGATAGACCTTTTCCGCCATCGCGGCAAGATACAGCGCGTCGTCGAGCGCGGAGTTGCCCCCGCCGACCACGGCGACGGTCTTCCCGCGGAAGAACGCCCCGTCGCAGACGGCGCAGTAGGAAACGCCCCGTCCCGTCAGTTCCTCTTCGCGCTCGACGCCGAGTTTCCGCGCCGCCGCGCCGACGGCGAGGATCACGGTCTTCGCTTTGTACGACCCGCAGTCGCTCGTCACGGTGAAATCCCCGGCAGCTCCCTCGATCGAAAGCACGCTCTCAAAGGCGAACTGACAGCCGAGCCCGTCCGCCTGCTCGAAGAGCGCCGCCGAGAGATCGACCCCGCTGATCTCCTTGATCCCGGGATAGTTCTCGACGAGCGCCGCCCGCGAGATCTGCCCCCCGATCGCTTCGCGCTCGAAGATCAGCACTTCCTTTCCGGCTCTCGCCCCGTAAACGCCGGCGGTCAGCCCCGCAGGGCCGCCGCCGACGATCGCAATATCAAAGAAGTCGCTCATTTGTTCAGATAGCCGCGGATCGCGGACAGACCGACCAGAGGGGTCACCTGCGCGCCCGCGAATACCAGCATGGTCGGCGCCTGCCGGATGCCGTACTGCTTCGCGTAGGCGGGATCCTCGTCGGCGTTCACCACCGAGTAGGCGATGCCCGCGCCGTCCATCAGCCGCTTCGCGATCGCGCAGTTCGGGCACTTGGTCGTAGTCACGAGAACGAGACGGTCAGCAGAGGCGGGCGTGGTCTTCGCCGCGGCGTCTGCGCCGACTTTGGCTTCCTCGGCTCTCGCCGCCGCTCTCGCGGCGCGTTCGTCGGGGGAGGCGAGCCCGTCGACCAGGTAGGTCTTGCGTTCCCGGAACTCCTCGCGCTTCCCGTCGTTCCAGTTCTGCACCGGACGGTAGTAACCGGTGATCCGGCTGTAGACCTCGGCTTTCTTTCCGCAGATCGGGCAGACGTACTGCTCGCCCACGAGATAGCCGTGATCCGCGCAGATCGAGTAGGTCGGGGAGATGGTGTAGTAGGGAAGCTTGTAGTTCTCGGCGATCTTCCGCACCAGAGCCGCCGCGGCGCGCCAGTCGGTCATCTTCTGACCGAGGAAGGCGTGGAAGACGGTACCCGAGGTGTAGAGGGTCTGCAGCTCGTCCTGGATGTCGAGCGCCGCAAAGATATCGTCGGTGAAACTGACCGGCAGGTGCGAGCTGTTGGTGTAGTAGGGAGTGCCGCAGTCGCCCGACGCCGTCTTGATGTCGGGGAAGTGCTTCTTGTCGTGTTTGGCAAGACGGTAGGCGGTGGACTCGGCGGGCGTCGCCTCGAGGTTGTAGAGGTCGCCGTACTTCTCCTGATAGTCGGAGAGCCGCTCGCGCATATGGTTCAGGACGTTCTTGGTGAACTCCTGCGCCTCTTTGTGGGTGAGGTCGCAGTTCAGCCAGCGCGCGTTCAGGCACGCCTCGTTCATACCGACAAGCCCGATGGTCGAGAAGTGGTTGGCGAAGGTGCCGAGATACCGTTTCGTATACGGATAGAGCCCGCCCTCAAGCAGTTTCGAGATGACCTCGCGCTTGGTCTTCAGCGACTGCGCCGACAGATCCATCAGCCGGTCGAGCCGCGAATAGAACTCGGTCTCGTCGGCGGAGAGGTAGGCGATACGCGGCATATTGATCGTCACGACGCCGATCGAGCCGGTGGATTCGCCCGACCCGAAGTAGCCGCCCGATTTCTTCCGCAGTTCGCGCAGGTCGAGCCGCAGACGGCAGCACATCGACCGCACGTCGCTCGGTTCCATATCGCTGTTGATATAGTTCGAGAAATACGGGGTGCCGTATTTCGCCGTCATTTCAAACAGCAGCTTGTTGTTCTCGGTCTCCGACCAGTCGAAGTCGCGGGTGATCGAGTAGGTCGGGATCGGGTACTGGAAGCCGCGGCCGTTCGCGTCGCCGTCGATCATGATCTCGATGAACGCGCGGTTGACCATCGCCATCTCTTTTTCGCAGTCGCCGTAGGTGAAGTCCATATCCTTGCCGCCGATGATCGCCGGCTCGTTCTTCAGGTCCTCCGGGATGGTCCAGTCGAGGGTGATGTTGGTGAACGGCGCCTGCGTGCCCCAGCGCGACGGGGTGTTCACGCCGTACACGAAACTCTGGATGCATTGCTTCACTTCTTTATAGGTGAGGTTGTCCACCTTGACGAAGGGAGCGAGGTAGGTGTCGAACGACGAGAACGCCTGCGCGCCCGCCCACTCGTTCTGCATGATACCGAGGAAGTTGACCATCTGGTTGCAGAGGGTGGAGAGGTGAGACGCGGGGGACGACGAGATCTTACCCGGGATGCCGCCCAGCCCTTCGCGGATCAGCTGCTTCAGCGACCAGCCGGCGCAGTAGCCGGTCAGCATCGAGAGGTCGTGGATGTGGATATCCGCCTCGCGGTGCGCGCGCTCGATCTCACCCGAGTAGACCTCGGAGAGCCAGTAGTTCGCGGTGATCGCGCCGGAGTTCGAGAGGATCAGACCGCCGACCGAGTAGGTAACGGTCGAGTTCTCCTTGACGCGCCAGTCCATCGCCTTCAGATAACTGTCGACGATCTCTTTATAGTTCAGAACGGCGTTCTTGGTATTGCGGATCTTCTCGCGCTGACGCCGATAGAGGATATACGCCTTCGCCACGTCGGCGTAGCCCGACTGAACGAGCACGTTTTCGGCGCTGTCCTGGATCGCCTCGACCTGGATCAGCCCCTCTTTGATCTTCGGCTCGAAATCCGCCGTCACCTTCAGGGCAAGAAAGTCGATGACGCTCCCCTCGTAGTTTTTATTTTGCGCGATGAACGCCTTTTCGATGGCGTCCCTGATCTTCGACAGGTCAAAATCAACAATACTGCCGTCTCTTTTTTGTACGCGATACATAAAAATTCTCTCCCTCGTCCTTTCGTTAGATAAAATCAAGTGCGGCAACCTATGCGGTCGCTGCACTTGATCTCTGCGGTTTATACCGCCCTCTCCCGGTCGTCGCGCGTCGACTTTTCCGGGCGTCCCTTACAGTTTTTTCGGAACTGCGTCTATTATATCATTCCCGATTGTCGATGTCAAGAGCAAAACGCAAAATATAGTAAAAATTTTTGGTTTTGGCACAATATGTTGTGCATGAGGCACAAAAACGGCGACTGCAAGAAAGGGGAGAAAAATGCTCCGAAACGCGGTTTTCCGTGCGTTTTCGGCGGGTTTTCCGCGATTGACAAAGGGGGAAAACTATGGTACAATAGGGGCGAAAAAAAGACGTGGGGGAGAACCCCCGACGGAGGAAGTATGAACTGTGTGAACTGCGGCAGCCGACTGACCTTCTTCAACGAGACCGACGCGCTCTGGAGCGGGACCGACCGCGCCCTCTGCCATTCCTGCCGGAAAAAGATCACGCCCTTCCTTGAGGAACCCGCGCAGGGCGACAATCTGACCCATCTGCGCGACCGCCGCGACGCCCTCGTCGCAAGGGGCTTGACCCCGGAGGGCTACGCGCACCTGACCGAGTACTGCAAGCACCTCGACGCCCTGCTTTCGGGACGGCACAGAGACCTGCCCGACGAGATCCCGGCGGAACCCATCCCCGAGACCGGGGAGGATCCGGCCGGGGCGGGAGAAACCGCGCAGAGCCCTTCTGCCGGCGGGGATCTCCGCGCCGCGCTCTCGGCGCAGAGAAAAGCCAACGAGAAACTCGAAACGCGGCTCGACGCGGTGTCGACCGAACTCGGGGACGCGACCCGGCTCCTCTGCGACCGGATGGAGCGGCTGGGCGAACGGATCCGGCTCCTGATCTACCTCGCTTCGATCGGCGCCGCCGGAGGGGTGCTCGCGTTCCTCGTCTCGCTGATCGTACTGTTCCGCTGACGCTTTCGGACGCCTCAATCAAACACACGCGCGTAATATATAAGGAAAGGACGCGACCCGTGAAATCCGCCTTCTTTGCATATACCACCGCCACGCAATCCGACGCTCTGCTCTCCTCGATCGGGGAGCGCGTCGACGAGTTCAACGCCCTGCAAAGCGACCGCAGGGCGAAGTTTTCCCTCCGCGAATCCGACCCGGCGACGGGGACCTTCACGCTCCTCGTCCGCGAGGGGACCGTGCCGGAGGGGAATCTCGACCTTTCGGTGACCCTTACCCCGGAGGGGGAACGCACGAGGGTCACGGCGACCCTTGCCCATAACCCCGCCGACGGCAGACCGACCTTCGGCAGCCGGCTCTACGGGCTGTTCTTGTCCGGCTTTGCTCGTCTGACCGTTCTGGCGCTGTTCTACGGGATCCTGCTCGGCGTGTCGTTCCTCTTCCCGGGGCGCAACTTCTGGGTCCCCGCGATCCCGCCCGCGATCCTCCTCGTCTCGATGACCGTCCGCGCGATCCTGGTCCGCCGCCGCCTCCCCAAGCGGATCGTCCGCTTTTTCACCGACTTCTGCGGGTGTACCGCCGTTCCCGCGCAGCCGGGAGAGTAAACGCTACCGCCCGATCGACCCCCCTTTCCGTTCCGGAGAGGGGGTTTTTCGTTAAATCGTTGACAATCTCGCGGGTTTGTGCTATAATCGGACAAACCGCAATAATGAAGCAACGGAGATGGAAATGAAGACTTCTCGTTTGATCCTGCTCGTGATGATCACGCTTTCGCTCGTTCTTGCGCTCGCTTCCTGCGAGGTGAAGACCGAAGAAACGACCGCCGGGACGACCGGGGATCCCGCGACCGAGGCGGAGGTTTCCGCGACCGCCGGGGAACTCGAAACGGCTGACGAAACGACCCTGTCCGATACGCAGGCGGCGACCACCGCCGCTCCCGCGACGACCGCAAAACCCTCGACCACCGCCGCTCCCGCCACGACCGCGAAGCCGGCGGACACCACCGTCCCCGCGACCGAGCCGCCCGAACCCGTATACGCCGTTCCGACGATGGCGAGCGCGGTCAAGCAGCCGCAGGCGGGCGACGACCCGATGAAACTCTCGGGGATCGAAAACGTGATGCGGATCGCCTACGTTCTCCAGCACGCCGAGAACTATACCGTAAACGGAGAGGGAACCGTCACGACGAAGGTCAGCATCTTTCTCCTCGGAACCCAGACGTACAAGCAGAGCGTTCAGGTCTATAAGGACTACGATCGGGGCGTGATGCTTGAGGTCGATCTTACGAAAACCTTGAACGCGCCCATCAGCGTAAACAAAGCGTGGCAGACCTGTTTCGTCGGAGACACGGCGCTCTCGCGCGATCCGAAAAGCAGCAGCACCTCTTCCTGGAACGGGCGGAGTACCGCGTGGAAGACCGACGCGGTCTCTCCCACGACGCGCGCGAACTACCGTTCCGAATACGGTCTGTTCGGCTTTGAACTCACCAACTACATCCTCAATACCGATACCGTTAAATCTTGGTCGTCGGTCACCAAAAACAGCGACGGCACCTACACGCAGACGATCTATCCCGATATTTCCAAGGCGACCGGGGACTGCGTCCGGCGGATGAAGAAGATGGGCGATCTGGACGAGAACCCCAAATTCAGCAATTCGGCGATCACGCTGACCTTCGACGCGAACTGGCAGATCCGTTCTCTTTGCACCGAAGAGACCTATTCCGCCAAGACGATGGGCATTGACGCGAAGGACTGCAAGGCGGATACGACCTACACCTATTCTTACGGGAACGCGGATATCTCGGCTTACACCTCGTTCTTCTCCAAATACGTCAAGTAAAAAAGCAACAGAACGGAGACGCGCTCCGTTCTGTTTTTTGTCCGCAGATGATTTCCGCGTCCCCTTGCACTACGAAAACCTGACCAATGCAGTTGCGTCTATAGAACCGCGAAACGGCGAGAGTCGAGAGGGCTCGCCGTTTCGCTTTATCATTATCCCATAATGAAGTTCTTTGCTCCACTTTCTTTTAAGAAAGTGGACGGTCCCCTTACTTCATCCACCCGTAGGAGATCAGCCATTTCCTGAGCAGTTCCGTCCACGCGGCGACGTGCGGGTTCTCGTGTGAGAGCCCGAGTCCGTGGCGACCGTCGGGGAAGATATGCATCTCAAAGGGCACGCCGAATTCGCGCAGCCGCTCGGCGTAGCGGAGAGAATTCAGTACAGGGACCAGTTCGTCGTTTGCCGTGTGCCAGAGGAAGGTACGCGGCGTCTTTTCGTCCGCGATCCGGTCGAGCGAGAGTTTGGCGGCAAGTTCGCCCTCCCTTTCTCCGAGCAGGTTGGAGGCGGATTTCTTGTGCCGATGGCTCTCCGAGAGCGTGATCACGGGATAGCAGAGGACGCAGGCGTCAGGGAGAAAATCGATCCGGTCGACGTCGTCCGTCCCCTCGCCCTCGATCGGTTCGCGGTAGGTCCCGACCAGCCCCGCGAGATGCCCGCCCGCGCTCGAACCCATCACCGCCACCTTATGCGGATCAATGCCGAAGCGTTCGGCGTTCTTGCGCACGAAGCGCACGGCGCGTCTGGCGTCGAGCAGCGGGAGAGGGAAGCGGTCGGGGGCGACGCGGTAATCCACCGTAAACGTATTCAGCCCGTATTCGTTCAGCCGCAGGGCGTAGTCGGTCTCCTCGTAGGGCGCGCGGAAATAGTACCCGCCCCCGGCGAAGATCACGACCGTCCCGTCGCCCCGCTTGCTTTCCGCGGGGTAAAACCGGATCTTGGTCGACTCCGGATCGTCCCAGAGCGTAAAGATCTCTTTCATCATCCGAGCGAGTCTCCTTTATTTGCCGATCTGTCGAAAAGGAACAGAACGAGATAACCGAGGGCGGCGAAGAGAAGATCGATCCCGACGAACAGAAGGAACGAGACGGTCGTTTTCTCGTCCGCCACGCCCAGCCGCGCCGACAGGTAGGAACGGAACTCCGCGATCCGCCCGACGAGCAGGAACAGGAAATAGACGAGAGAGGAGAGCAGCCAAGCCGCCCGTTTTCCCGCGGGGGTCTCGTTGCCGCGGAAGAAGAACAGCCGGGCGGCGACGGCGGTAAGAGCGAACGGGAGCCATTCCCCGAGGATCGAATCGGTGAAAAGCGAGAGCAGCGCGTAGACGATCGCGGTCGGCGCTTCCTCGAACTCCACGACGTACGCCTCGAAAAAGGCGATCGCGAGGTGGTAGACCGAGAGCGAGATCAAAATCGGGAGCCCTTTAGCGAACGCCCGCCCGAATCCTTTTCCCGACAGGTCGCGGAAAAAGAGATGCAGAGCGAAGAAATACAGCCCCGCCGCAAGGATATGCAGCAGGTAGTAGAGGACGTAATACCACGGTCCGTCGTAGTTCCCGAGCGACAGGATCAGCGCCGCTATCCCGAAGAGGACGGGCGCCGAAACGATGGGAACGAACAGCGGGGAGCGGATCAGTTTTTTCATTGTGTTTGCCATTCCTTTTCTTTCGGTCCGGTTATTGGTAGGGGTCTTTCTTGTAGGATACGGGGGCAAGCTGCTCCCAGTTCGCGAAGTCGCCGGCGGGTCCCGTGATCCGGTAGGTCTCGAGCCGGAATCCCTCCGACGTGCGGACGATAAAGTGATGGATCCGCTCGACCGTCGCGCCCTCCGGCGTGCTTGACAGGGGCGGGGGATCGGACTCGTTCAGCGCGATCCCCTCCGAA
>JAEEGK010029788.1_pt1 | contig 10860 bp, 6 predicted proteins | sample 8958771 | NCBI WGS metagenome assembly JAEEGK01 (sample SAMN16246547, study PRJNA631951) | gut metagenome | biome: gut microbiome; feature: rumen; material: SC-attached | host: Bos | place: Iran: Karaj | collected 2018-10 | reverse complement strand
TCCCGAGAACAAGCCTGTTCTCACAGAGCTTCCTGTTCTCCTTTGAACCTATGCTACCAAGACCGGCCTTCAGAATAGTATTACCACCAAGTATCGCTATACTGAGGCTCAGGTTGCCAATGTAGTTGCCACACCTAACGGCGGTGCGATCACCAAAAACACAGCCATTAAGCTCACAACCAAGACTGAAGGCGCTACAATTTACTATGCATTTGTAAAAAATACAGCTTCAAACGGTTCACAGACTCCTGACGAGCCGGGCGATGAGGAAGTAAACAATCAGGATGACGGACAGTATTCCTGGATTGAGTACAAGGAACCTTTCACAATTGATGACTTTGCAGGCGGCAGCGTAACTATTGCCACAAAGGCTACCAAGGATGGCTGCAAGCCAAGTGCCATCAGAACCCTTACCTACAAGGAAAGGATAAACGACACTTACAATATTTACTTTGGTCAGATCCACGCTCACACTAGCTTCTCCGATGGAGCAGGAAGCTGTGAGGAGGCATTTGCACATGCATCACAGGTTGCAAATCTGGACTACATAGCTATTACCGACCACTCAAATTCACTGGATAATGAGAAGAATTCTGTTATCTCCAAGAATGTTGACACATCAGCCGAAGACGAGTGGACAAAGGGACATGAACTGGCCAAGAAGTATTCAAGCGATACATTTACCTGTATCTATGGATACGAGATGACCTGGAGTAACGGACTTGGTCACATGAACACTTACAATACTCCCGGTTTCCAGAGCAGAACCCAGAAGGAGTTCTCAACCTATTCAACTGCGCTTCAGAGCTACTATGCAGCATTGAATACCGTTCCTGATTCAGTAAGTATGTTCAACCATCCCGGAACAACCTTCGGTGATTTCCAGGATTTTGCTTACTACTCAGAAGCCAATGATGAACTTATCAACCTTATCGAGGTTGGTAACGGTGAAGGTGCGATCGGTTCAGCCGGTTATTTCCCTTCATACGAGTACTACACAAGAGCTCTTGATAAGGGCTGGCACATTGCTCCTACAAACAACCAGGATAACCACAAGGGTCGTTGGGGAGATGCCAATACAGCAAGAACAGTTGCTCTTGCAGATGCCAATACAGAGACTGATATCTACGATGCCATGAGAAATCACCGCATCTATGCTACAGAGGACAACGATCTTAGCATTTATTACACTCTTGACGGCAACATCATGGGAACAATCCTCAGCAAGGATGCCGTAAGTGATAACGTTCACATTGCAGTAAACGTTTCTGATCCCACTGACGGAGCAATTGGCAAGGTCAGCGTGATCGTTAACGGTGGAATCACTCTTGAGAGCCAGAAGCTGGATACTTCCTCAGGCTTAGTTGAATTTGATGTTCCTTCAAGCTACTCATACTACTACATCAGAATCGACCAGGCAGATGGAAATATCGCTGTTACAGCTCCTGTATGGGTTGGCGATGTTGAAGCTTGCGGAATTAACAAGGTTTATACTGATACCACACTTGCAGTTAAAGGTGAGAGTCTTGACATCAATGTCGAGTTCTTCAACAACGAGAAATCCGATCTTGAGATCGACGAGATTACTATTGATACCAAGAATTCAGTTGGTACAGTTGAAACAATTGCCAAGCTGGAGGGCGATGCTCTTGGCTCCGTTGCAAAGGTGGGACAGAATTCAACAGCTACTCTGACCTACGATTACATTTACAATGCATCCGGCAAAGTTTCATACAATGTTACTGCCCGTGGCAAGCTGAATGGTGTTGAAAAGGTTTACAGCGGTAAGTTTGAAGTATCTTATGCTTCACCTGATATGGTTGGCGATGTTATCATTGACGGAACCCATTACAACGACTACGTTGCGGGTTACTATTCAGGCAACGTGAATAACTTCACCAAGCTCTGCGCAGAGCAGAACCTCAAAGTAACTGTTGTAAAGGATAAGATAACAGCTGATACCCTTAAGGGCGCTAAGTTCCTCGTGATTTCTGCTTCATCTGTGGGTGATAGCAAGAATACACCTCCGCAGTATCCGCTTTCAAACTTTGAAGATGAGTTTATTCAGGTAGTTGCTGATTATGTGAATAATGGCGGAACACTGATTATCTGCGGAATTGCCGATTACAACAACTATAAGGCTGCTACTGAGCTTAATAAGATTCTTTCAGCAGTTAATTCAACAATCACCGTAAACTCTGATGAGTGTATAGATGATTCCAAGAATGGCGGACAGGTTTACAGATTGTATCCTGAAAACTTTAATGCAGATTCTCCTTATCTTGCAGGAGTTAAGCAGGGACAGCAGTACAGCCAGTATTCAGGATGCAGCATCAGCTTTACAGAAGGTGAGAATGATAGCGTATATGCAGCAGAGAAACTGGTTTGGGGCTTTGAGTCCACATACGCTAAGGATTGCAAGGATGAGAACGGAAATAATGTAACTGACACTACCGGACATGGAAAGGGTGATATCAACTTCCTTGTTCACCAGAAGACCAAGGCCGGCGGAGAGATCTTCGTAGGCGGCGGAGTATTTATTTCTGACTTCGAGGTTAAGGCAGAAATCGATAACAATGATTCTCTTCCTTACATGAACCTCAATATTGCCAAGAACATAATAAACAGCAACAAGGTAACCAAGATATCAACAATTGCCGAGATGCGTCAGGGCGAACCCGGAGAAGTATTCACCATCGAGGGTTACGTTACAGCAGGAACAGCCAAGGAAGGCAACAAGTTCTTCGATACAATTTATGTTCAGGATGATACAGCAGGAACAACAGTATTCCCTGTTTCCGATGCGGGAATTGAGATTGGAACCAAGGTAAGGATCAACGGTTATGTAGACGGCTATCAGGGAGATAAGGAAATCCAGGTTAATGACCTTGAGATCCTTAACGCAGATAAGCATGTTTATGATCCTAAGGATGTTTCAACCAAGGATGCTGCAGATTATGATCTGTATGGCGGATCACTCCTTAAGGTCAGCGGTACAGTAACAAATGTTGTTACAAACTCATCAGGAATCGATTATTTCTTCGTTAAGGATGATTCTGGAGTTGAGGCAAGAGTATTTATCGACGGATACATTCTCTCAAGCTCAGGAAATGTTAAGATTGAAGACTTCGTGAAAGTTGGCGCTACAGTAAGTGCAGTAGGTCTTTCCTACTACAATCCTGACGGAGCTTGCCTCCGTGTAAGAGACCGTGACGAGATCGTACTTGTTGCAGACGTTCCCACACCGGGCCCCGGATCAGGATCAGGCTCAGGAAGCGGATCAGGTTCAGGCAACGGATCAGGTTCAGGCAGTGGATCAGGCTCAGGTAGTGGTTCAGGCAGCGGATCAGGCAGCGGATCAGGCAGCGGTTCAGACTCCGGCAGCGGAAGCACAGGCGGATCATCTGACAGCGGCAATACTTCAGGCGGTTCTTCAACCGGAAGCACAACAACTCCCGGAACAACCACCGGAGCAGCCGGCACAACCACAACACCTGCAACAGGTTCAACTACAACACCTGCAGCAGGTACAACAACACCTTCAGCAGGTACAACAACCGGAAGCAACAACGGCGCAGCAGTAGCAGGTGCAGGAAGAACTGACAGCAATCAGGCTTCAGGATCCACCACCACTACAGAGACAGCGCAGAACACAGAGACTCACCAGACAGGCGAAGCACAGACCATCAATGATGAGTCCACAGCAACAACAGCTACTCCCGATACATCAGTTACAACTGATGAGAACACAACAACCGGTGACGGACAGACCGCTGATATCGGTGATGAACAGACTGCAACAACAGATACTGTTCCTGCCAAGAAGGCACCTGTTGCAGTGATCATCGTGATCGTTCTTGCAGCTCTTGCAGCAGCTGCATTGGGAATCAGCAGCTTTTTGAGAAAGAGAAATGTCAAATAAGAAAACACTAATAAAGAACACCATTATTCTGGCGGTCTTTACGCTGGTGCTGGCTGGGGCCATTTTCCTGATAAACAGGGACAGGCCCCGCTTCACGGCGACACAGTCCACCGGAGTAGAATATGAAAAAGCGGTGGTCCTGGAGGTCATAGAGGATAATACTATGGTCGATACGGAGACCGAGAATGTGTTGAGAGGCAGCACGGAGCTGCAGGTTAAGATCCTCACCGGCAGATACAAGGGCAACGTGGAAGAAGTCACCAATTATTTCAGTGCTTTATACAGCGTTGATGTTAAAAAGGGTGACACCCTGTGCCTCAGGATAGATACGCTGGATGACGATGTCTATAACTGCTCTGTGTATAACTACAACAGAGTTCCGCTGATCGTAGGACTTATAGTACTGTTCTTCGGAGCGCTTGCGCTTATCGGCGGACTTCAGGGCATCAAAGCCTTTGCGGGCCTTGTATACACGGTATTGTGTGTCTTTGGGATCATCCTTCCCTTGTCACTAAAGGGAGTTCCCACAATTCCGCTTACCTGTGGAGTTATTCTCCTGACCAGTGCCGTATGCTTTTACCTGATAGGCGGCCTTTCCAAGAAAACTGCATCTGCGGCTCTGGGCTGTTTCCTGGGCGTTGTGGTAGCAGCGATCCTTGGCCAGGTGGCAGCGGAAATCGGTGGCATCTCCACATTCCAGACAGACGAGGCTGAAGCCCTTATGCTACTTAAGAGTACCTCGGCCATACAACTGAGGGGACTCTTTACCAGCGGGATCCTCATCGCCTCAATGGGTGCGGTAATGGATATAGCAATGTCCATCGCATCGGCACTGGAGGAGGTTCACACCCTGAACCCTGACCGAAACCTCAGGCAGCTCTTTCAGTCCGGTATCAACATCGGAAGAGACGCCATGGGCACCATGGCCAACACTCTGGTTTTGGCTTACGTGGGAAGTGCGCTTAACATGTGTGTTCTGATCTACTCCTACGGAATCGGCATGAGACAGCTTCTCTGCACGGATTTCGTGGCAATAGAAGTGATCAGGGCCATCGCCGGAAGCATCGGAATAATTTGTGCTTTTCCATGTGTTTCTTTTATTTCAGCTTTCCTTTATACTAATAAGAATTACTGAGAGACTTCATTGAAAACCGCCAGTATTGGCGGTTTTCTTTTTTACGGAGGAAAAATGGGCGAGAGCAGGGAACAAGCTATCAAGACGAGATTTACTTTGAGGGAGAGCCTTTTTGGCGATGGGGCCTTTTACAGACGCGTGGCCATGATTGTTGTGCCCATGATCATCCAGAACACCCTGACCAATATTGTGGGACTTCTGGATAATGCCATGGTTGGACAGCTGGGCGAACTTTCTGTGTCCGCTGTAGCTGTTGTTAATCAGATTCTCTTTATCTTTTACCTGTGTATCTGGGGATCTCTTGCCGGCGCAGGTATCTTCAGCACGCAGTTTTTTGGAAAGGGAGACATGGACGGCGTCAGAGCAGCCATCAGATTCAAGCTCCTTACGGCTGTCACCATCCTGACCATAGCAGGACTTATCCTGTTCATGAACGGACCTGGCCTCATTTCTTTATACATAGCAAAAGATACAGCGCCTGCCGATGCTGCACTGACGCTGAAAAGCGCGGTGTCATACCTCAACATAATGCTGATAGGCCTTATTCCCTTCAGCTTTACTCAGGTTTACGGCAGTGCCATGAGAGAGTCCGGTAAGACCACACTTCCCATGGTCGCAGGCATGACAGCTATGGTAGTCAACTTTGTTTTCAATCTGCTCCTGATCTTCGGTTATCTGGGATTTCCGAGGGTAGAGGTAAGAGGTGCTGCAATAGCAACTGTTATTTCAAGATTTGTGGAGGCCTCCATCGTACTGATTGGAGCACATCGTAAGAACACCAGGTATACGTTCTTTAAGGGGCTGTATCACAACTTCAGGATCCCTTCGGAACTGGTTTGGCCTATTATGTCCAAGTCAATTCCGCTTCTTACCAATGAGTTTTTGTGGGGACTTGCTCAGGCAACCCTTCTGCAGGCTTATTCTTTAAGGGGACTTTTGGTGGTTGCTGCCATGAATATCAGCGGAACCATATCCCAGATCTTTAATGAGGTGTTCCTCTCATTAGGAAATTCCGCGGGAATTGTGGTGGGACAGGAGCTTGGAGCAGACAGACTGGTAAATGCAAGACGTACAGCTTACAGGATGATGTCCCTCTGTGTCATGAGTACGCTGGTGATGGGATCTCTTTTGGCGGGGGCTGCGCCCTTTATACCGCAGTTATATGATGTGGATCCTGCGACCAGACAGCTGGCTACCAGGTTTATCTGGGTGGTTGCAATGGTTATGCCCATCAACTCCCTGGCCCATGTTTCATACTTCACCATAAGAAGCGGCGGCAAGACTGCCATAACCATCCTCTTTGACAGCTGCTTTGCCTGGGTGGTATCGGTTCCTGCAGCCTATGTACTCAGCAGATTTACAGCCCTTCCTGCACTTCGGGTTTTCATGATCGTTTCGCTTCTTGAGGGCATTAAGTCTATTATCGGTTTCTGCCTTGTGCGAAGCGGAATCTGGGTTAGGAATATAGTCAAGAAAGCGTGAGTTTATAATTTATTTACAATTTGAGGATTTTTGCTATAATGTGTAAGGTGCAAAAAATATATTAATTTAGTAGAGGTAATGAAAATGTTTTGTATGAAGTGTGGCGGCCAGATTAATGATGGCAGCAAATTCTGCCCTGTATGCGGCGAGCCCGTTGGTAACGGCGACGTAGCTAACATGGGCGTTCAGCCTGATATGGCTATGAACAACCAGCCTGTAATGGGCAACCAGCCTGTTATGGGCAACCAGCCTAACATGGCTTACAACAATGGTTTCCAGGCAACCCCCGGGGTTCAGGAGCCCAAGAAGAGATCCAAACTCCCTTGGATCATCTGTGGCGCTGTTCTCGCGGTAATCGTAGTACTGTTAGTAGTATTCCATTCTTATGCTTCTAACTTCTTCTACAGAGTATTCAGATCTCCTGACGCTTACATGCAGCACGTTCTGACAGCTCAGAGCAGCGAGCTGGCTTCCAATACTGCTGAGATCTGGAAGACAGCTTATGAAGCCAACGATCCCAACAACATGGCCGGCAATGTGGCAGTTGAAATGACTGTTGGTGATGATGCACGTGATCTCCTTGAGGATTTCCTCTATGAGGAGACTTACACAGATATCGACCTCTCATTCCTTGAGAAGGCAGGAGCTGTGATCGATTACAATGCATCAGAGGGTTCAGTTCAGACTGATATCGACTTAACTCTCAATGGTTCAGAGGTATTAAGCGGTCAGGTTATTCTTGATGGCAGCGATGAGGATGAGCCTGTACTTTACGCTCAGATGGACAGCATTTCTGACAAGTATCTCATGTTCGATGAGGATGTTGAGGATCTGTTCTCTTCTTACGCTTCTGTTGGTGACTATGCTCTTACTTCCAAGATCGATCTTTCCAGCAGCGACGTTGAGAAGCTTATGAACAAGTATTCCAAGATCGCTATCGGCGAGATCAAGGGCGTTAAGAAGAAGGAAGTGACAGTTAAGGCTGCAGGCGTTACACAGAAGTGTACTGCACTTACTTTCACACTTGACGATGATTCAGCAGAAGCTATCTCTGAGAAGCTTTGGGACGAGATCGAGAAGGACAAGGATCTTGAGAAGATCATCGACCAGGTTGCAGAGTCCGCTGATGTTGATACAGACGATATATATGACGAACTTGAGATGACATTCGAGTCATTCAAGAACTTTGATGGCGAGCTTAAGTACACTGTATATGTAGGCAGAAAGGGCGAAGTTGTTGGACAGAAGGCTGAGTTTGACGGAGTATCAGCTGAGTTCAAGATGCCCAGACAGTCAGGCAAGTTTGGTCTTTCCTTTAATGTTGAAGCAGATGGCACAGAGTTTGCCATCGAGGGTTCAGGTAAGGGCAAGGACAGCAGCCTTCAGGGTGACTTCGAGATCTCTGTAAACGGTGTTACAGCTGTTGAGTTCACAGCTGAGAAGTTCAACCTCACAGAGCTTAAGAAGGGCAGACTTAACGGAACATTCGAGTTCAAGATGTCTTCAGGCTTCAGCAAGTTCTTTGACGGAATGGGCGATGCTGCAGATCTTCTTAAGAATGGTTCAATCAAGCTTACAGTTGTAAACAAGGGCGATTCAGCTTCTGTTGATATGGCAATTCTTGATGACGGTGACAACCTTGCTTCATTCAAGATCACATCCAAGACAGCTAAGGCCAAGAAGGTTTCTGTTCCCAGCGACAAGAACGTAATCGAGGCTACTGACGAGGACGATCTGGTTGAGTACGTACAGTCTGTAAACATGGATGATTGGATCAAGAATCTTGAGTCAGCAGATGTTCCCAGCGAAGTTACAGACATTCTTGAAGATGTAAACGATGGCATCGAGGACGTTGAGGATATGGAGGATCTGGAAGATCTCGTTTATGAAATAATGTACGAGTACTTCTATTGATTTAATGGAATTCGTAGTAGAAGATATTAAGAAAAGTTTCAAAAAGAAAAAAGTTCTTGACGGAGTATCTTTTTCAGTCAGCAGCGGTCAGTGCGTGGGCATCCTCGGAGGAAACGGAAGCGGTAAATCAACCCTTCTTAAGATCCTCGGGGGGATCTCCACCGCTGACAGCGGTCGGCTGATCTTTGATAACAGAGATTTTCTAAAAGATCTCAGACATCTTACAAACATAGTCGGTTATGTTCCTCAGGACAATCCTCTTATTGAGGAACTGACCGCCTATGATAATTTAAGGCTCTGGTATTCGGACGAGCAGATTTCCAAAGAATTGGGACAGGGACTTCTGTCCATGCTTGGTATAGGAGATTTCCTTCACACCCCCGTTAGAAATATGTCCGGAGGAATGAAGAAGCGTGTCTCCATAGCATGCACTGTTCTTAACAGACCTCTTTTGATGCTGCTTGATGAGCCGGCTTCCAGCCTTGACATCCCATGTAAAGAAAACATATATGATTACTTGAATGCTTATAAGAACCAGGGTGGTAGTATTATCCTGGTTACTCATGATGTTCGGGAAATGGAACTGTGTGACAAGCTTTATGTAATGCGCGGTGGCAAGCTGGTGGATTTTGTTTACGACAATAATATGGATGAAATGGCAAGGCTGATGGTATGAGTGCGTTTTTAAGGTATTTAAGAATTCAATGCAAACGCGTATTAAAGCTTTTGCCTTCTGTTACAATCTCTTCGGTTCTCACCATTGCCCTTATCGGCGGACTGGCGTTCTTTGCCCTCAGCAGCCGTTATTCTGAGGATATGAGACACCTCAACATCGATATAGTTGGCGGCGAGGACCAGGATGTAATGGACCTTTTGCTTCAGTACGTTTACAAACTGGATCACATGCATCTTGTTTTTGATTATCAGTTTGTTACTGAGCGCGAGGCCAAAGAGGACTTTATGAAGGGCGATTGCGATGCCTATATCGTTGTGCCCGAAGGTTTTGTGGATTCGGTCATGACAGGTGCCAATGACCGCCAGATTCAATATGTCACTTCAGAGGGTTCCAAGGGAATCGCTTCGGTTATGATGGATGCCCTTGATCAGGTGGTTTCAGACCTCCTTATCAATTCCCAGAGAGCTTCGGTTGCAGTTATTGTGGTGGCCAGAGATGCCCTGGAGGAACCTCTTTCAACGGTTGATATGGCTGCTATCGATCTATCTTTTCTCAACCTTAGTTTTAGCAGGAAAAATCTTATATCTCAGTCGGAAATGGGTATCAGCGGAGGCTTAGGCTTCGGAAGCTTCTATTTCTGCAGTATTTTCACTTTCCTTATTCTGCTGTGCGGTATGAAGACAGGTTCACTGTTCTGGAGCAGAAGCGAGGATTTTCTTGTGATATCCAAGACTAAAAAAGTATCTGAGTTCAAACAGATTGCAGGTGAGCTGTTATCCTACATGATTATGGTGTTTGCCTATGCGGGCGTCAGTCTGTTGATGCTCTCCATCGCCAAGGCTTTTGCCGGAATGGATGATCAGTTTGAGGGCATTGTTCCCGAGAGCCTGTTTGGTTTCTTTATCAGATTACTCCCTAATTTGGCATATATCGCACTTTGGATGTTTTTCCTCTATGAGTGCGTTTCAGGCATTGCAGCTTCCCTTGCTGCCCAGTTTGTGACAGCGGTGCTGTTCTGCTATATATCAGGTTATTTTTACCCGTCATATCTTTTCCCTAAGTTCCTGAGAACTCTGGGAAGGATACTTCCTACCGGTCCCATGCTCTCTTATTCTTCAATGGCATTTTCCAAAGAGTATGATCCGGTTGTAATAGTGCAAATGATTCTGTACAGCATCATTTTGGTGCTGGCATGTTGGCTTATAAGGCGCAGAAGGCTTACAAGATGAACTTTTTTAAATATCTGTATTTGATGCAAAAGAGAATACTCAAGAAGCGTTCCTTTTTGGTATGCATTCTGGTCCTGCCGCTGCTCCTTCTGGGAATGAGGCTTGTTACCGCGGACGGAGACGGACGTAATCAGATAGCAGTTGTTATTGAAGACGAAACCGGCTTTATGGACGAGATTCTTGATGATATGAAGCGGTATGACAGGGTCATTACCTTTGCTCAGTATGAGACGGAGGAAGAGGCCATCGGCGCAGTTGATAACGGCGACGCACTTATGGCCTTTATTATCCCGGACAACATCGAGGAGAAGCTTCAGAGATTTGTAGACGAGGGAGCAGAGGATCCGGTCATTGATTCCTATGTTAAGAGAGAGACCATCCTGCATCCCATCATCACTGAGGTTATGATTGACAGATTTATCCCGATCCTGGCCTACGATAAATACATCAGCTATGTAAGGGATGAGCTTGAGATCACCCAATATTCCGATGAAGAGCTGAG
>JAEEGK010029785.1_pt1 | contig 10860 bp, 9 predicted proteins | sample 8958771 | NCBI WGS metagenome assembly JAEEGK01 (sample SAMN16246547, study PRJNA631951) | gut metagenome | biome: gut microbiome; feature: rumen; material: SC-attached | host: Bos | place: Iran: Karaj | collected 2018-10 | reverse complement strand
AAGCAGCTGTTTAGTGAGAAATATTAAAACTCAACATTTGACCTAGTAATTGAGTGTTATTATCACTTCTTAAGGATTATAAAAATGGACGAGTGTACACGCATAGACGTGCTTGGAGTACCGGTAGACGTTGTTAAGCCGGAGAATCTGGAAGATGTTATCTTTTCTCTTTATGAAAAAGCAGGAACAAAACAAATTGTTTTCCTTTCGATATGGGGTTTGCTCAGGGCAAAACGCAACGATGTTTACATGCAGTGCCTTAAAAACGCCGCCCTTGTTCTTCCTGTTTCCAAAAGCATTGTAAAAGGAGCTGTTTTCCTTAAGAAAATTGCTCCGGTTCGCTATAATCCTTTTTCAACGATAATTTCTATCCTTACATTCCTTGAATCACGGTATAAGTCTATATATCTGCTTGGTGGCAAAAAATCTTCGCTTATGGATTCCGAGCGGAACATAAGGGCAACGTATCCTGGCTTACAGATTGTCGGGCGTTATGTGGGCTATTATCCAAAAAGCGTCGAAAAAGATATAATTTCGGCAGTTTACAAAGCGAATCCTGCTCTGGTGCTTGTAGGTGACGGTATCCGTCATGGCGAAATGTGGGCATTCGAGAACAGAAACCAATTCGGAACAAGTTTCTTCATCTATTACAAAGATGTATTAGATATCCTTTCTGCAAGAAAAAAACGTATTTCTAAAGAGACTTTTGAAAAGGGCAAGGAGATATGGTCAGAATTAATCCGAAATCCTTTGAAGATTTTTCTGATATTCTCTTACATGTGGTACAAACTATTGTTGCTTGGCTGGAGACTTTTCAAAACCGACAAGAAAACTACAGCTTAGTTTTGCCAAATTTTCAAGAAAAACAAACGACAAAGTGAATCTCATGGAATTTCCGTTTTTGGCGGGAATTCCATAATCAGTATTTTCTCAGGAGCTGACTATGCTGACTTGCGCTTGTTTGTTTTCCAGAAACAAGGAGATTGTCGATGTTTGCAGAAAACTGGACATTTTCCATGTACGGCTTAAAATTTACGACGTAGTGCCTGAACTTTGTAGAGTCGATTTTTTCAAGCATTTTTCGTTTGTCTTTTTGGATGCAGAGTTTTTAGAGTACGAGACACTTTCATCAAAAGTCGTTAAAACGCTCGTAAATTTTGGCGAAACTCCGGTTATCGTTCTGTCGAAAAAATCATCGGTTTATTTAGGACTTGAATACTGCAGGAAGGGATTCCGGGGCTTTATAGAGTTTCCGTGCAGTGCTTCTTTCCTTTTCAGAAGAACGCAGAAAATCCTTCAGGGAATTTGCCCTGACTCGGACGATGAAGATGAGACTGATTTATGCAGAGCCGTTAACAGTTTTGATTCCTTTTTAGGCGAGTCTGAAGTTGTGAAACGTATGAAAGTTGATTTACTGCGTTTTGCGGTGACTGAATTTCCTTTGTTTCTGTATGGTGAGACGGGAACCGGCAAAAATCTTCTTGCTTCTGCAGTTTGGAAACATTCATTGCGCAAAGAAAAGCAGTTTTTATGGGAAAATCTTGGCGCAATTCCGGAGAATTTAGCATCCAGTACTTTGTTTGGAACTACTGCCGGTTCATACACTGACGCGCGTAATTATCCGGGTTTGTTCGAAGCTGCCGATCATGGAACAGTATTTCTTGATGAGATAGAAAGTGCCTCGCTCGATGTGCAAAAAGGACTTTTGTGTATTTCCGAAAAAATGGAGTGCAAGCGTGTAGGCACTCATAAAACATACAAACCCGATGTTCGGATAATTTCCGCCTGTAACGTGAATCTTAGGCAGCTTGTGGAAGAGAAAAAGTTCCGTGAAGATTTGTTTTACCGCCTTACAATTCTTCCTGTAAGAGTGCCGACTTTACGTGAACGGTTATCGGATATACCGATTCTTGTGGATTTTTTCCTTAAAAAGCTTAACAAGGGAATTTCGCACAATGCAGTTGAGATGCTTATGTCTTATACATGGCCGGGAAATGTACGGGAGCTTTATTCTTGCATAAGGCGAGCTTCGGTGTTGTGTGACGGTTCAAAAATAGGAATGTCGGACATCAGGAGTAACCTTAATAAAGATTACGAGCCTTCGCCTGAACTTTGCCGTGGCTTGGACGCAAGTCCGGCGGCTTTGGAGAAAACTTTCTCTATGTACGCAGCCTCGCCTTCTGAAAGAGCGGCGCGGGCAAGAACACCTTTCCAAAAAAGTTCCATATCTGGTCTTCCTGTAACCGAGAAAAAACCGATTTTTTGAAGATTGTCCGCAATACTTGTAACAGTTTTGTCCAGCCGTTCAAGCGGGATTGGCGTATAGCCAGAAAAGCCGGGCGTTTCCAGTTTTCTATACATTGTATAGCACATTATTTGCACTGCATGTGAAAGGTTTAATGACGGAAATTCCGGGGATGACGGGATATTTATGCCGATAGAGCATTCTTCAAGTTCTTCGTCTGTTAAGCCTGTTCTTTCATTGCCAAAAATGATGGCGGCTTTTCCTTCCTGTTTTATGGCGGCGCCGTCAGCGAATTCTTCCGGCGTAACAAGCCATTCCTTGCGTTTCTTGCCGCGCCTTCGTGTCGTTCCGGCAGAAATTACACAGTCAGCACAAGCTTGCGTTATGGAGTCAAAAAACTCCGCGTTGTCCCAAATATATGCGGCATGAATTGCCAATATGCGAATTTGGCGGTCTTTGTAATCTTCGCGCTTACCTACGATGCGGAGTTTTTTTATGCCCATGTTTGCCATGGCGCGGCATGCTGACCCGATGTTGCGGCTTTCTTCCGGGTGCGAAAGAACAATATAAATGTCGTCTAACGTCATGCGGTGAATATACAGCTTTTTTGCGGATATGTGAACAGTGCTTGTAAACAGTGTTGCGCCGCACGACTGGCGTACAATCGGCGCACGACAGGCACATGACCGGGGCGAGCGCGATGTGGACGAAATTATCGTGTGCCTGTATACTTTCCGTATGTCAGAGAGCATCGCAGGCAAAAAAGCGTTTGTAGTGGGCGGAAGCGGCGGCATTGGCGCGGCAGTTTCAAAAGCCCTTGCGCATGAAAAAGTCATTTTAACTGTTCACGGCGGTAAAAACGAAGAAAAGCTTAATTCGCTCGTAAAAGAGCTTTCATCGCTTACGGAAGTTTCAGGCATATTGTGCGGAATAGATGGCGGAAGTTTACCCGATGAAAGCTCTTCATGCGGAAGGGCTTTTGTTCGCGCTATAGAGGACGCGGATATAGTTTGCATGTGCTATGGTCCGTTCCTGCAAAAACCAGTGTCAGAAACGTCATCTGTGGAATGGGCCGCGTCCGTCAGCGCGAACCTTACGCTGCCCGGCGCTATTGTAAGTAAAGCACTGCAGAACATGCAAAAAAGAGGGTGGGGCAGGCTGCTTTTGTTCGGAGGTACCGGCACGTCAAGTTTCCGCAGCTACAGGACGAACGCCGTGTATGCGGCGGCAAAAACAGGGCTTTGCAGCCTTGTTAAGTCTGTGGCGGCTGAATACGGAAGCTGCGGAATAACGTGCAACGCTATTTTACCGGGTTTTACGGACACGGAATTCGTGCCGGAAGAAGTTAAAGCCGGGCAGCGTAAGAAAATGCCGCGCGGAAAGCTTATCGCTCCGGAAGAAATTGCGGAAACTGCAGTTTTTCTGTTGCGGATGGGGTGCATCAACGGTGCGCTTTTGAATGTCGATGCAGGCTGGACCCCGTAGTCGGGCAGGGATTGTAGGGGCGGCGGAGCCGTTCTGGAGCGAGCAGTAACGCTGCGAGCGAAGAATGAGCCGCGTCAGACGGCGAACCCGATAGGTCGCGTGAGCGACCGTCAAGCCCGGTGGCAGTCTTGCTGCCAGCCCGCCAAAAAAACAACTGATAATGACGTGTAAGTTTGTTTGACAATATGAAAAAGTTTGTATAGAATATTCGTATGAGCATAAACAATAATCTTATACCGGGCTTCAATGATGAAAGAGACGACAGCCTTAAAATTTCATTAGAGAAAGTTGAGACGGTTGATAATTGTATAATTCTTTATCTCAATGGCTATATAGATACATATAACTCTGCTGTTTTCCAGAAGAAGGTGTCTAAGGTCGTTGAGGCAGGTTATGTGAACCTTATCTTTAACTGCACTTCGCTCAATTATGTTTCTTCAACAGGTATCGGAGCACTTACTTCGTTCCAGAAGATGGTTAAGCCAAAGGGTGGAGATATTGTTCTTTTCGAGATTCAGTCAAAAGTATACGAAGTCTTCCAGTTGCTGGGCTTCTCTCAGTTTTTCAATATCAGGGAAACGCAGGAAGAGGCTATCGCATTTTTTAGTGAAGAGCCGATTCTTGAGCATGAATCTATCTTCCCGAAGATTTTTGCATGTCCTGTATGCGCAAAGAAACTTAAGGCTACAAAAGCCGGTCGTTTCCGTTGCTCAGAATGTAAGTCAATCCTTGCGATAGATAATCAGGGACAAGTTCTTTTAGGCTAATTCCCGAATTTTTAAATACTAGAAATGACTGCTGCATATTAGTTTTATGCAGCAGTTTTTTTTGCGCCAGAGGTTGTGCATAACTTGTGGAAAAGTTTGTGAAAAATAACGTTTAAAATACCCTTTTTTTGTATCTAACGAAATTGAAAAGAAATGCTTTAGTCAATAGTTTTTTATGAAAAAAATCACTTTTTTTTGTAAAACAATACAGTATATAAAAATGTTTTTATCTTTTGTTTTATATAAAGATAATAGTTAAATATTTGTAAAGTAAAGAATTGGACGCACGGGTGAAAGACGGTTTTGCATTCATTTTATTAAATTGGAGATTTTTTAGATGACTTCGTGTTCTGCTGTTTTTTATGTCCGTAACATGAAAAAATGCCGATAAATATAATGGTTTCAGCGTTTAGAATGTGTTTTCACCGGTTGTAGATAACTTGTGCATAACTTGTGCTGATTTTATGTTAGTGGTATTGTGAATATAGCATGAAAAAATCATTTTGGCTTGTGCTGGTCTTTTTTGTTTTCTTTCTCATTATCCTTTTGGCTGCGGCTTTTTTTGCGATGCTTGCAGAAAACTGTATGCATTTAGAAGCCGGAGTAAAATCAGATTTTTTTAACCTTTCGTTCTTTATCGATAGTTTAATCAAGTATCTGCCGTGGTGCGCGGTTTTATCGCTTATGATGCTTGTCCTCTATATAATCAAGCATAAGTTTTCTGTTCTGCAGTTTGTAATCCCTTATTTTATACTCGCGCTTCTTGTCTGGATGCTTGTTATTCCTGGCTGCGCAAAATTGTCCTCCATAAGACAGGGAGCATCTGATATTTCCGGAGTCGCGGAAATAGCTGATGCCGAGGCTGTTGAAGGGGCGGACGCACAGGCTGGTGGCGAAGTTGTCGAAGTAGTTGAGGAAGTCGCCCCGGTTTTGGAGCCGGATGTTGTTGAGCCGGATGCAAGTGAGCCGGATGCAGGAACGATCTCTAAAGGCTATTTCCGTAAAGAAGGCGAATATCTTACATTCGGTGATATGTGGCGCAGAAAAGTATTTCCGGGAAGGGTTGATGAAGAAACTTCCGGTAAGTATTCGGATATCATAATAGAAAGCAGCATAAGCGTTCCTTTTTGGGGCGATTATGTCTATGAAAAGTGTTTGTTGCTGAATAATGTATGCCGTTCTGCTCTTGCGAAAGGCTATTTTTCGTATATTCTTTTTGCAACGATGGGTTTTGCCCTTTCCGCTGTTATTTTCCTTTGCCGGTTCTCGTCATGGCGGCTTGTTAATGCGCTTATTGTAATGTTTGTGTTCGCGCTCATTGTGTTTGCGAACATCGTTTTTTATGATGGAGCGTTTGTTGAAAAGATACCGTTCTTAGGAAACTGGTATGTACCGCTTATTTTTAACGGTGTTTTGTGCGTTTTGTTTATGACGGTCGGTATATTCAATTGGGTGCGTCATCCTGACCGCAACAGGGAGGGAGAATGAGTAGCAGATTAAGGGCTGTAATTATCTTTGCAGTCTATACTTTCTTAGTTTGTACTTTTACGGTTCTGTTTTTTATTTTCTTTACAAGCGCAGAATCTGTTCTTCCTCCTGATTCATTCGGATACAGGCTGAACAAGGGTTTTATCTTTTTCTTTAATCTGATTCCTGCGGTATTAATGACGGCAGAGATATTCGGCTTTTCATGGTTCTTCGGAATTTCTTCGAATGGAAGAGAAAAGCGATTTTCGACCATAATGCTTGGTCATCTTAAATCGGTACTTATTATCTGCGTTTCTTGCGTAGTTATCTGCTTTGTAGTTAAAGAAGCGCTTGTCCCGATAGTGGAAGAAAAAATCTCTGTATACGAGATGCGTCAGCGTAACTTCGTTTTATATACGGAACTTGCAAAAGAAAATGCGAATGACGGTTCCTACGATTATGCCAGGTTTTATGCGGACGAGGCTCTTAAGCTGTACCCTGAATCAGAGGAAGCGAAAGAACTTGCGCGTCGTATGGAGGAAGAAGAAGTTAAGGCCAGAAGCATAAGTGGCATAACGACTACAGATACTACGCAGGAGAAAGAGTATGTTCATCTGCAAGGCGAAAGTCTTGCATACACGTATCTTCAGAGAGCCGAAATAGCCCTTGCAACGCATGATTACATAAACGCCCATTATTATGCGGAGCTAGCGGCAAAAACGACCGGCCGCGAAGATCAGAACAAAGCCCGTGCAAAAGAAATATCGGCACAGGCATGGGATATACTTTCTAGTAACGATGATTTGCTAAACATAGGTACGGACGAGTTATATAGGACTAAGAAAGAAGCTTACATCGCCCTTGAAAGGGGAGATGTTCTTAAAGCTTATTACACGCTTCTTAAGCTTAACAACTTGTATCCGAGCGACCCTGATGTGAAGAATTACTTTGCCGCTACGGTTGAAAAAATCCAGAAGCAGTATTTCTTTGTTGATGAAACAACGGATATGCGTGATTTTGAGGCTGCGAACGATGTTTATTTTGCTTGGACTAAGGCTGATGGAACAATAGACATCATTTTTATAGGCGGTATTTCTATAGTTGAAGATACTGGGCAGTTCGTACAGTATTTCCGAAACTTTTCTGTAACGACTGTTTCTGCTGAAGGTGAGACAATCCAGTTCTTCTCTGTTCCGTATGCAAAAATGACAGCGCAACTTGTTTCATCGCTCAGAGATTCTGGGTTGGTTGACGCTGATTGGGAAATTAAAACGAGCAATGACCAGTACGTTCCGTTTATCTTCCTCGAAGGCGTTGACAGAGAAGCTGATAAGTTACGTAACGGTAAATATAATCCTACAATTGCACCTAAGTATAAATATCCGCAGGAAGAAGATCCGCTTCCCTTCTATTTGCTCGATATTCCGTTCGGTGATTTGACCCTTATCCGCCTTGCATGTGGCGGACCTGAGAATATGCCGTTCATCTCGTTGCTTCGGTTTGCTTCTAAAGCAGATCAATACGGTTTTTCAAGCGAGATTTATTCGTGCGCACTTGCTAAAAGATGCTGCTATCCTTTCATAATACTTGTGTTTATGATTTTCTTTGCTGTTGTAAGCTTTAACTACAGACTGCTTTCCGGCCATATGTTCCGGTTCAGCTGGGTTTTGCTTTTCCCGATTATGACGGCTGGAATCTACTTTATGATGATGCTTGCTGAGTATTTGGAAAGCATTGTCGCTATCTCCATGTACAGCTTGTTGGGCGCGGCAACGCCGATAGGTATGCTAGCTATAGTGGTGCTGCTCGTGCTTGTGACAAGTTTCAGATTCCTAAGCGTACACGGAGAGTAGTGCGGGACATGCTTAGCTTGCGAGTCGCGTAATACTTGCGGGCTGCGTTGCAAATACCGCAAACTAGCAGCCCGGCTGTTATGCGTCGCGCCGTGTTATGTGCGCACCCAATGACTGCAAGCGTTCTACAAGCTCTTCGTAGCCGCGTTCAATCTGGTACACATTTCTAATAACACTGTCGCCCTGCGCGCTCAATGCCGCAATGAGAAGAGCCATTCCCGCGCGTATATCCGGAGAAACAAGCTCATCGCCATGCAAAATGCAAGGTCCTGAAACAACGGCTCTGTGCGGGTCGCAAAGTGTAATACGCGCGCCCATCCCGATAAGCTTGTCTACAAAGAACATGCGCGACTCGAACATCTTCTCAAAGATGAGCACTGTTCCGGTCACCTGCGTCGCGACAACTGTCATAACGCTCGTAAGGTCTGCCGGGAATCCTGGCCACGGGCTATCATCGATTTTTGGCGTCATTCCGCCGATGTCCGTATCAACTTGCATAGCCTGACCGACAGGAACTGTAACGGTGTCGCCGTCAACGTCCCAATGAATGCCAAGCTTTGTGAAAGCCGGCTTAATAGGACGCAAATCCTGTGGACGGATGCCGGTAATCGTTATAGAGCCCTTCGTAGCGGCGGCAAGCCCGATAAAAGAGCCTATCTCCATAAAGTCTGGGCCGATTGTGAATTCGCAGCCGTGAAGCTGGCTCACACCGTTTATCGTGAGGATGTTGGAACCAATGCCGGTAATGTTCGCTCCCATACAGTTGAGCATGCGGCACAAGTCCTGAACGTGCGGCTCGCTCGCCGCGTTTGTGATTATTGTCGTTCCTTCGGCAAGGGCCGCCGCCATAAGCGCATTTTCGGTGGCGGTTACGGAAGCTTCGTCAAGAAAGATGTCCGCGCCAGCAAGTTTGTTCGCTGTGAAAATGAACTGTCCGTTCGCAGAAATGCGCACTCCAAGTTCCTGGAGCGCAAGAAAGTGTGTGTCCACACGGCGGCGGCCGATAACGTCACCACCAGGCGGGGACATTACGGCTTTTCCGCAGCGGGCGGCGAGCGGGCCGGCGAAGAGGATTGAGCCACGTATCTTTCTGGAAAGCTCCGGCGGAATTTCCGTCTTTTGTATGTTGTCGCATGTTATGCGCCATGTGTTTTTCTTTACATGCTCCGCAGAGACACCAAGGCTTTTTAAAACCTCAATCATAACGCGAGTGTCTTCAATTTCCGGGATGTTGTGAAGCACGACAGGCTCCGGTGTGAGCAGACATGCCGCTATGCAAGGAAGCGCTGCGTTTTTGTTTCCGCTTGCATGAATCGTTCCCTTTATAGGGAATCCGCCTTCTACGTGATACTCAATCATGTCTATTTATCCTTTGCCCATAATTTTACAAGCTCTATAACTGTTTTTGTTGCTGCCATCATCTGGTCAAGCGAAGCCCATTCTGTTCTTGAGTGGAAGTTATGACCGCCGGTGAACACGTTCGGGGTAGGTATGCCCATTTCAGTAAGCCGCGAGCCATCCGTACCGCCGCGTATCGGGTTGAAAGTCGGTTTAACGCCGGCAAGTTCGGTGGCTTTTACAAGCTTTTCAACGACTGCCGGGTTCTTATCAAGCTCTTCTTTCATGTTCAGATACTGCTTTGTGTGAACAACTTTCGCTTTTCCGCCCGGAAACTTGTACTGAATGGCGTTAGCAAGGACATCTACGGTTTCGAGCCTCTTCTTCATTCCATCCGCTGAAAAATCGCGTAAGTAAAGAACAACATGCGACTGTTCAATGCTTCCGGAAATGTCCATTGGCGCATAAAATCCCTGATATTTGTCCGTCGTTTCGGGCCGTTCGCTATGAGGCAGCATTGAAATAAAAGATGATGCCATCGATATCGAGTTGACCATTCCAGGCCGGGCTGTTCCCGTATGCATCGCAACGCCCGTAAACGTAATTTCGCTCTTGTATGCGTTGAAGCACTCAACTTCAAGCTCGCCTTCTTTTCCGCCATCAAGCGTGTAGCACTGCTTTGCCGTGAGCCAGTCGGTAGGAACAAAGTCCATTCCGTGACCGGTTTCTTCGTCCGGTGAGAAGATTACCTCTATCGTGCCATGATTTATTGTGCCGTCTGACATAATATGCTCGATTGCCGTCATTATGGCGGCAATACCTGCTTTGTCGTCCGCACCGAGCAACGTTGAGCCATCTGTTGTTATTATCGTCTGACCTTTTGATTCTGCAAGGTCTTTGTCTGATGCCGGATCAAGCGTAATTCCGTTTCCTATGGAAATCGGCTTTCCGTCGTAGTTTTCTATTACGGCAGGCTTTACGTCCTTTCCGGAAACTTCTGCTACAGTGTCCATGTGCGCCAAAAAACCGATAACAGGAGCTTTTTCAAAGCCTTTTGAGGCTGGGATTCTGCCGCATACATAGGCATGTTCTGTAACATGAACGTCAGAAAGCCCGATTTTTCGGAGCTCATCAGCGAGCGTCTCGGCAAAATCTGCCTCGCGCGTTTCGGAAGGGATTATTCCATTGTCTGCATTATCCTGGTTGCTTGTTGTCCAAGTCTTTACATATCGTATAAAACGGTCAAGAAGTTGTTTTTTCATATTTTCCATATATAAAAGATACGTCATTTTTGCAGTTAATACAAGGGAATCAGCACGCACCAAAATCGCACGATTTTCCAATTGCGCCTCTATATATTTCCTTTAAGAGTTTTTTCTGATATATTCTGAAGTATAGTGCGCTCACACTTCGGAGGTTTATGTGAAATTCATCAGTACAAGAAGTAGTCAAGAAAACGGTTCTCCTGTCTCGTTCGCGGAAGCTGTGCTTAACTGCATCGCTGATGACGGTGGAATGTACGTTCCCGCCTACGAAGAAGATCTTAGTCGGTGGATTCTTTACATGACAGAAGACACATCTTTTCAGTCGATTGCCGGTGCGCTAACGTCGTCGCTCATCCACGAGGAATTCAGCCCGATTATCTCGGAAGCAATAGCGATGCAGGCGTTCCCGTTCTCCCCGGAACTTAAAAAGCTTGACGAAA
>JAEEGK010029774.1_pt1 | contig 10864 bp, 5 predicted proteins | sample 8958771 | NCBI WGS metagenome assembly JAEEGK01 (sample SAMN16246547, study PRJNA631951) | gut metagenome | biome: gut microbiome; feature: rumen; material: SC-attached | host: Bos | place: Iran: Karaj | collected 2018-10 | reverse complement strand
GCCTATAGGGTGAAAACCATTACGGTACCTTCTTCTTTCGAGAAGCCGGCAGCAGATAATGCTTTCAGGCCTTTGAGAGACCTTGCGTCTTTTAAAGGCAAAGGGGCGACATCGGACGGTAAAGGCCTGGTAATCGACAATTGTCTTGTTGCCGTGGCACAGGCGGCAAGTCCGGGATTCAACATACCGTCCGGTGTGACAGAAATTGGCCCTTATGCTTTTGCTTATAGTCAAGTGGCGGAAGTGATCATACCGGATGCGGTACAGAGAATTGGCCATGGCGCTTTTATTGGTTGTGCCGCCTTGGAGTCGGTAACGCTGCCAAAGGGCTGGACGACCCTTGTCGAGAGTATGTTCTCCGGATGTGATAATCTTACGCAAATACATGGATTAGAATCTATTGGCGAAATCAAAAGCTCCGGGCTATCTGGCTGTAACTCTTTGTTGAAGCGCTTCAAGGTCCCTGCTTCGGTCAAGATCCTGGGCCCCGGATGTCTTAGGAACACCAATTCTGAGCCGAATATCATTGAATTCGAGTCACTTGTGCCGCCACAAATTGTGTGTCCTGCGGGTTTTGGACTGTTGTATGACAGCGAATCAAAAAGCTATATTGCGGAGACTGCGCCGTTCAGTGATAATACGAAAACAACCGTCTATGTCCCTGACATTGCATACGATCGCTACCATTCCAAATACTACGGTTGGGGGAACATAAGCTGCAGAAAACTGTCCGAACTGTACTCGACACCGGTCTTCCATATACGCGAGTTTGATGAATGGCGTGGAGAACATCAGGCCCACATTCTGAGAATCACCGAGGAAGGGAAAGATGAATACACCTACCACTATGACTTGATCAAGGTGGAAGCCGGTTCTTTTGAACGCAAGATGCCCAGAGACCCCTCTTCGACGGTGACGGTCAACATCACAAAAGACTATTACATGGCGGCGACGGAGTTCCCCCAATGGCTATGGATGGATGTCATGCATTGTAACCCAAGCACATTTCCCGAACGTTACAATACTGGTGGCTATTGGGGTGAGGATTCGGACTTTTACCCGGTAGAAACTGTTTCCTGGGAGGACTGCAATGCGTTCCTGCAGGCGCTGAACGAACTGACCGGCCTTTCCATGCGCCTTCCTTCCGAGGCGGAATGGGAATATGCTGCGCGCGGTGGAAAGTTCAGCCAGGGCTATGCTTATTCGGGTGGCAATGATTTGTCTTCCATCGCTAATTATCATGACAATTTTGGATATTATACAATCCGCTGCGGAGAGCGCACTGCGAATGAACTGGGGCTTTACGATATGCATGGTAATGTCTGGGAATACTGCCAGGATTATTACCGGGAATGGAGTTATGATTCCGAGGCAGTGCCCTCCGGCGATGATCCAGCCGGTCCCGCAGCATCGCAAGAGGGCAGTCGTGTGATTAGAGGAGGCGCTTATAATTACAGGGGTTTCTCATATAGGGAAGGCAGTGGCATGGATCGAGTTGAGGTTTTTGACGGATTCATAGGAGTCACGAATAATCGCAGGGGTATCCAGAAGATGGATACAGGAAAGGACGTCGGTTTCCGGCCTGCCTTGTAATAGGGACCGGCGCTGATCAGGATTGCGGGAGCACCGCCGCGATGAATAATCCGGTAATCTTTCTTATGGCTAGCGCATCGAAGGCCTCACTCAGAACGTCGCTCTCCACGTTAATGCCGAAAGTCCTGATTTTGCCGGGAACGTTGAACTCGATATCGAACATTCCGTATTTTTTCAGATTCTCCCGGTTTCCTTGCAAAATATCCTTATCTTTGTAAAGTTGAGGGGTATGCCCCGGCAGAAGGAATATCATCGGATTCTAAACGATTTGCGCCATGAAAAAGTTATTCAAGCATGCTCTCGCCATCATCCTGATCCTTGGCCTGGCCTCCTGCGAGAAGCGGTCCAAGGACGATATTCTCCTGACACCGGCCGGTTTGGAGCAGGCTCTGTTGGAGATTTACGACATCATCCCCATGGACCCTTTCAATACCAGGGACCAGCACACGATGCTGGCCACGTATTCGAAGGGCAATGACTACACCGTCAATGTGAACGGATTCTGGGATTACGCGAAGATCGGGAGGATCAATCGTTTCATCGCGAAGCTCGACGAGGCCGTGGGTGCGGCGGTGATCGATGAGCAGACCCGTGACCGGATGCTGGGCGAAGCCGTTTTCGCGCGCGCCTACTGCTATTTCGCCATGGTCCGCCGCTACGGCGGCGTCCCCATCGTGACGGAGCCGCTCTCCGGCAAGCGCGTCGACGAATCGAACATCGGCCCGCGCAGCACCGAGAAGCAGACCTGGGATTTCGTAATCTCCGAACTGGACAATGCGGCCCAACTGCTTCCTGACGAACCGTCGGGCGGCAAGTTCCGCGCCTCCAGGTGGGCGGCGCTCGGCCTGCAGTCCCGCGTGGCCCTGTATGCAGGTTCCTTGAGCAAATACTGGGCAAAGGCCCCCATCCCCTCCAGTTACAAGGCTGTGTCGGAAAAACTCACCTACATGGAGTCATCCTATGCTGATGCCTATTTTGCCAAATGCATCGAGGCCTGTGAGAAGATCATGAACTCCGGCAAGTTTTCCCTTTACGGCGGCGCCACGGCATCGGTGGCCAAGGCGAAGGAAAACCTCACGAAACTGTTCCTGGACAGGCGTGACGGGGAATTCATTTTCGGAAAGTCCTACAATACCGGCCTGGTGGTGGATACGGACAACGGTTTCGACCTCATGAATTCCCCGAACCAGAAGCACGGCAACGGTACCGGATCCGGCTGGGGCAATTACTCCGTCACATCCGACTTCGTGGACCTGTTCGACAATTACAATGCGTCCGGCGGCCGGGATGACGGTACGGTAAGGACCCGTCACGACGGCAGGGAAGATATCTATTTCGCCCGCATCTCCGATGAGGCATCCACTTTTGACAAGTCGGTTGATTTTGTCCAATACAACCACCCGCAGGATCCTTTCCTCCAGAAGGATGCCCGTTTCCATGCCTGGGTGCTGTATCCGGGGGCTGACTTCCGCGGCATCACCATCGTGGCGCAGGGCGGCTACTTGCTTCCCGACGGAAAGGTCGAGTTCTACCAGGCGAACCACGTGACGATCAGCGGTGTCACCTATTACGAACTTGGCAATGATACCCCGGACGGCATGTCCGCCTTCTTCGATATCGGCAGCAAGGAAACGTACAACCACTCCTCTTATTGGAGTACATCGTTCGGTATCAGGAAGTTCCTGGATCCCGAGACGGCTCCGTACAAATCCGGCAATCCCTGGTACGACATCCGCTATGCGGAGATCCTGCTGAACTATGCCGAGGCCTACGCCGAGAGCGGCAAGGGCACTGCCGCCAGGGCGAAGCAGTGCCTGAACGACATCCGGCACCGCGCCGCTTTCACCGATGACATCGAGCCCACCCTTGAGAACGTTCTCCACGAGCGCCAGGTCGAGTTCGCGTTCGAAGGCCACGAGACCTATACGCTGTGGCGCCACCGCGCATACCTGAGCACCCGCTCGGGTGGCCCGCACCGCAAGCACACGGTGGTCAACGTGCTCGACCTTCGTGATGGCATCCCGAAGTACATCTACGCCCGCGTGAACGCTTACTGGAGCGACGTGCAGAACTCCACCACCGGCCTCAACACCGACCTGCTGGACTACTACGGCAGCATCCCGAACTATGCGGAGAACCGCTTGACTGTCAACCCGTCCCAGGAATAATTAAAGAATCTGCCTTATGAAAAAGATATTTGTATTACTTTCATTGATTGTTCTGGCCACGTCCTGCGACTGGTTCGTCTTCGACAACCAGGAGTACTACAATGCCTCGGTGGAAGGAAAGCTTCTCGACACCAAGACCGGACAGCCCCTGCAGTTCGCCTTCCCGAACACCTGCAAGATCTCCGTCATCGAGGAGGGTTGGACGGACAAGGCCGGAAATCCGGCCGAGGAGGCCCAGAGCTGGTACGTCAAGTGCAACGGCATCTACGTGAACAAACTCGTGTGGGCCGCCAAGTACCGGATGGAGACCAAGGACCAGAATTTCTACCCGGTCACCATCCCGTTCGAGCTCAAGAAAGGCGAGAACACCGTGAACTTCGAGGTCACGCCGTACTGCCGCGTCCTGGACCCGCAGATCACCTTCGAGGACAACAAGATCGTCGCCCGGTTCAAGGTGGAGGTGGAGGACATCGCCAAGACCAAGACCGTGGACGTCGCCCTGTTCGGCTTCACCGACCGCTGGGTGAGCGACGGCAACAACAACTTCGACTTCGACAAGGTCCAGAAGGAGGGCCAGCTGAAGAAGATCAAGAATGCCGACGGCACCTCCGTCATCGAGCTCAAGATCGACCCGTACAACCCGAAGGAAAGCGGCATGCAGTTCGCCTACAAGCGCAACCACTATCTCCGGATCGGTGCCCGCGCCTACGGGGACGCAAACTCCAGCAAGCGCTACAACTTCTCCCCGGTCTTCAAGGTGTCCAGCGACTTCTCCAAGGTCGAGGAGGTCACCAACTGGGACGAGGATTAGTTTCCATCTCCGCTATGAGGCAAGGCCGCTCCTTCGGGGGCGGCCTTGTTTTGTTGTCGTCGCAAGTCGGGTTTGCGCTTTCATTTAGGACTTTTATCAATAATCAATGAATATTATTCAGTCGAAGGGTTGATTCGACAAGATATTGGTTATGAAATTTTTATTATTGAAAAATATTAATATATTTGTGAACGAACCGACCAAACCAAACCTATTTTTCATAACCAATCAACATTTTTATGAGTTTTAAACATTTCTTGACAGTGGCACTGCTCTCCTTGTGCAGTGTCGTCGTGTTGGCTCAGAACAAACGGATCTCCGGCAAGGTCGTCGACACCAACGGAGATCCCGTGATCGGAGCCGGTGTCACCCAAGTGGGCACCACGAACGGCGTCGTCACGGATGCCGACGGCAATTATGTGTTCTCCGTTCCGGACGGCGCGACCATCAACGTGGAAGCGCTGGGCTATGAGCCCCAGGAGTTCCGGGTCGTGGCCGGGCAGAACATCTACCCGGTCACCCTCGCCGAGTCCGCCACGGAGCTGGACGAGACGGTCGTCGTCGGTTATGGTACGCAACGTAAGCGCCTCATCACCGGCGCGACGATCAGCGTGACCGGTGACGCGATCCAGAAGCAGCAGACCACCAATGCCATCGGCGCCCTGTACAGTTCCGTTCCGGGCGTGAACATCGTGCAGTCCACGGGCCAGTCCTGGGATGGTTACACGATCACGATCCGCGGTCTGGGTACGACGGGATCCGCCAGCCCTCTGTACGTCATCGACGGTGTGGCGGGCGGCTCCATCAGCTCCCTGAACCCGGCGGACATCGAGTCCATCGACATCCTCAAGGATGCGGCCTCCTCGGCCATCTACGGTGCCCGCGCGGCGAACGGCGTCATCCTCGTGACCACCAAGCAGGGCAAGCGCGACAGCAAGGTCAACATCTCCTTCGACGCCAGCTGGGGCGTCCAGGAGGCCCACCTGAACGGCGTGCATGCCGTGGGCGCCAAGGAATACATCGACCTGACCAACAAGGCCTTCACCATGGCCGGCAACATCAAGCCCGGTGAGACGGCTCCGGAAGTCCTGCCCGAGAACTTCCCGGTCCAGGCCGCCCAGATCGCGGCCGGCAAGTGGGACGGCACCGACTGGCTCGGCGAGTCCGTGAACAAGAACGCCCCGATCCGGAACTTCGTGGTGGGCATGAACGGCGGCAACGACCTGGTCCGTTTCTCCCTGAGCTACTCGAAGTCCTACACCGAGGGTACGCTCGGTTATCCGAAGAAGACCTGGTACGACCGCAATACCATCCGGGCCAATACCGAGTACTCCATTCTCCGGAGGAACGGCCGCGACATCCTCAAGTTCGGCGAGAACGCGACCTTCTCCATCTACAACTCCAATGGTATCAGCACCGGCGGCATCTACAGCAGCACCATCCATACGGCCCTGACGTACACGCCGCTCCTCCCGGCCTACAATGCCGATGGCAGCTTCTATACCTACGAGGACCAGCAGCGTGAAGGTTGGAACCAGCGCGACGGCGCGTACAACCTGCTCGAGAGCTATACTTACGGCGAGCGCGAAGGCCGTACCTATCGTATGCAGTCGAACGCCTATCTGGAGTTCACGCCGACCCGCGCCTGGCGCTTCCGCTCCATGTTCGGTTATCGCTACTACCATTCCGCATCCCGTTCCTGGACGCCCAAGTACAAGCTGTCCGGCTCCAACGAGAACAAATACGACAGCGTATCCCAGAGTTCCTCCGTCAGCAACAACTACACCTGGGAGAACACCCTTTCCTGGAACCAGCGCTTCGGCAGCCATAACGTGGACGCCCTCATCGGTACCTCCATCGAGGGAACCCAGTGGGGAATGAGCGTGAACGGAAGCCGCAAGGAAACCCGCTTCCAGACCTGGGAGTCCGCCAACCTGTCTTCCAGCGACTCCGAGATCAACTCGGCCATGGTCGGCATCGGCGGCGGCAACACCATCCCGTACAACGACCTGCTCTCTTTCTTCGGCCGTGCCAATTACAACTACAAGGACACGTACCTGCTGACCCTCATCCTCCGCGCCGACGGCTCCAAGAACTTCGCCTCCGGCCACCGCTGGGGCTACTTCCCGTCCGTGTCCGCCGGCTGGATCATGACCAACGAGCCCTTCATGGCCTGGTCCCGCGGCTTCATGGATTACTTCAAGATCCGCGGCAGCTGGGGCCAGAACGGTAACTGCAACATCAACAACTTCCAGTACGCCTCCCTGGTTTCCCTGGATGCGCCCTATGATTTCACCCATGGAGCCACGGCCACCCAGACCGGCGCCTATCCGAGCATCATCCCGAATCCGAACCTGACCTGGGAGACCACGGAGCAGACCGACCTGGGCTTCGACTCCCGGTTCTTCCGCAGCCGGCTCGGCATCACCTTCGACTGGTACCGCAAGGACACCAAGGACTGGCTGGTCGATGCGCCGACTTCCTTCGAGTACGGCACCGGCTCCCCGACCATCAACGGCGGCGCCGTCCGCAACCAGGGCGTCGAACTGGCGTTCACCTGGAACGACCGCGTCGGCGACCTGATGTACAGCATCGGCGTCAACGGTTCTTACAACCGCAATGAGGTCCTCTACATCAACAACTCCGAGGGAATCATCCACGGCGCGACCAACGTGATCGCCCAGAACATCTCCTCCTACAACACCTTCGAGGCCCGTCCGGGCAAGCCGATCGGCTACTTCGCCGGCTTCGCGAGCGAGGGCATCTTCCAGAACCAGGCCCAGATCGACGAGTACAACGCGAAGGGATACGCCTTCATGGACGGCTATGAGAAGGCCCAGCCGGGCGATGTCATCTGGATCGACCAGAACGGCGACGGCAACTATGACAAGGAGGATGTCGTGGAGGTCGGTAACCCGCACCCGGATTACAACCTCGGCCTGAACATCTCCCTGCAGTGGAAGGGCCTCGACCTTGCCATCAACGGCTCCGGCGCCTTCGGACAGCAGGTCCTGCAGAGCTACCGCTCCTTCGCCAACAGCGACGTCGAGAACTACGCGAACAATTTCGTCGCCCGCTGCTGGAGCGGCGAGGGGTCGACCAACAGCTTCCCGCGCTTCTCCAACGGCAAGCACTCCAACTTCTACGCGAAGGGCTACCTGGGTGACATCTGGGCCTTCGACGCGGACTATTTCAAGATCCGCAACATCACCGTCGGCTACGACCTCAAGAGCGTCCTCAAGTTCCTTCCTGTCGCTTCCCTGCGCCTCTTCTTCACCGGGCAGAATCTCTTCACTTTCACGAAGTATGACGGCATGGATCCCGAAGTCGGCTACGGCGGAGGCTACAGCTGGACTTCCGGTATCGACATCGGTTATTATCCCGCCCCGAAGGTTTACATGGGTGGAATCAGCATCAAATTCTAAACGGAGGAACGAATATGAAAAAGATATTATTAGTTTCCATCGCTTGCGCCCTCGCGCTGGTCGCCTGCAAGAAAGTGGATTCCCTGCTGGACACCACGAACTATCAGGCTTACGACACCTCGAACTTCCCTAAGACGGAGCAGGATGCCGAGCAGGTCGTCACGTCGATCTACAACGCCATGCCGATGATGTACACGAGCGCCGAGAATGTGGCGATCTTCCGCAACTCGGTCGCGAGTGACGACATGTTCGGCGGCGGTTCCACGTCCAATACGGGCGCCCAGGCGACCGACCGCCTGATGGAGAAGGGCACGGACGAGTCCCAGAGTAACCTGAAGCGGTCCTATCAGGGTATTTTCCGCGCGAATTACGCCCTGGAGGTCATTCCGGAGATGGACGACGCCCTCTTCTCTTCCGTCGATTACAAGAACTACCTGATCGGCCAGGCATATTTCCTGCGCGCCTGGTTCTACTGGGAGCTGGCCGAGAAGTTCGAGACCTTCCCGCTGAAGAAGAGCACCGCCGTCGAGATCCTTCCGCGCGCCAGCGCCGAAGAGTGCTTCCAGGCGATCGCCGAAGACCTGAAGACGGCCATCCAGATGATGCCCGCGAAGTACGGATACACCACGGACGCCGGCATGGCCGGCCGCGCGACGAAGTATGCGGCCGAGGCCGTCCTCGCCCGCGTCTGGCTGTTCTACACCGGCTTCTACGCCAAGTCCGACATGTTCGGCATCAGCAAGTCCGACATCATCGGCTACCTCAAGGATGTCCGTGACAACTCCAAGTTCGGCCTGGAGCGGGATCCGCGCGAGATCTGGCCTTACACCAACGAGTACAGCAGCGGTATCGCGTATGGCGCCGATTTCGACACCTATCCGAACCACGAGAATCTCCATTGGGTGGGCAACCGCAGCAAGGAGACCGTCTGGGCCTGCCACTTCAGCCTGATGCACCGCAGCCTCGGCTACAACCGTATCGGCGAGTACTACGGCCTGCGCAACTCCGCTTCCGCCCCGAACGCCCTGACCTATCCGTACGGCATCGGCTATACCAACGGCACCGTGAACTCCAAGATGGTCGAGGAGTGGTTCCACGATCCCGATTACGGCCCGGCCGACAAGCGTCTCTGGGGATCCGTCTTCGCCGTGGACAACGCGGCCGAGCGCATGCCCTGGCTGAACGAGCCCGGCGGCTACGTCGAACTGGCCAAGCACCCCGGAAATGACGGCAAGGAGGTGGAGAAGACGATGTTCCACAACAAGAAGTACATGGTCTCCGTGTCCTATACGGACGCCACCAAGTCTGCCTTGACCAAGAACTTCTTCTACTCCTACAACAATGCCGTGGACGACCACAACCAGTACGGCATGCGCAACGACGCCATCTTCGTCCGCTTCGCCGACGTCCTGCTGATGCTGGATGAGCTGGAGGAGACCACGACCGGCATGAACCAGCTCCGCGCCCGCGCCGGCCTCGCCCCTTACAGCGGCTATTCGGTCGACCGCCTGCGGAAGGAGCGCCGCTATGAGCTGTGCTTCGAGGGCGTCCGCTTCACGGACCTCCGCAGATGGTATCGCGACCAGGCCGGCAAGGTGATTTCCGACAACCAGGAGGGCGCCTTCATCGAGTACCTCGGCAACGTGGTGCCCGGCGGCTGGACCAACATCAAGGGCAACGGCATCGTCGAACGCTACGCCAAGACCCGCGGCTTCTGGATGCTGTCCAACGCGGAGATCGAACTCTCCGACGGTGTGCTGGAGCAGACGCCCGGCTTCGGCCCGGACGACAACTGGCTCTTCAGCAACGGCAGCCTCCCGTATCCGACCAAGTACTAGATCCTGCCGATCCCATGATTCGGGCCGCTCCTTCCGGGGCGGCCCTTTTTTCGTTTTATTTAAAAAAAAGGCGACGGCCCATGCAAGAAATGCGGAGGGCGCGGATTTATGGGACGAACATCGGAAAGAAACTATTCATTTCAGCATATGCGCAGCAGTCTTTCTTTACTCCCGCTCATGGCTGTCCTGGCAGGCGTCGTTTCCTGCCAGAAGGCTCCCGTTGCCGACCCGCAGCCGGAAACTCCTTCCCTGAAGACTTTTTATGCCACCATCGAGGAGGAGGCCTCCAAGGTCTTTGCCGACGACGCCCTCCGCGTCCTTTGGGACGCCGACGACCGCGTCAGCATCTTCGACCATTACACGCTCAACGAAGAGTACCGCTTCACGGGCGAAACCGGCGCCAACGCCGGCTGGTTCGAGCAGATTCCTTACGGGGCTTTCGTGACGGGCAACGACCTGGACCTGGTCTATTCGGTCTATCCCTACCGGAAGTCGACCGCCATCGACAACGACGGCATCCTGTCGGTCGAGTATCCCGCGGAACAGGTCTTCCGGAAAGACTCGTTCGGCCTGGGGGCGAACACGATGCTCTCCGTGACGGGGGACAACCGTCTCCAGTTCCGCAACGGCTGCGGCTATCTCGTCCTGAAGCTGTACGGCCATCTGTTCGGCGTCTCGTCCATCACCCTCCGGGGCAATGCGGGAGAGCCGCTCGCCGGAAAGGCCCTCATCGCAATGGAACCGAAAGGCGTGCCGTCCGTGAAGATGACGGAGGACGCCAAATCCGAGGTCACGCTGGTGTGCAAGGATGCTGTCGTCCTGGGCGACACCCCGGAAGAGGCCGTCGCATTCTGGTTCGCCATCCCTCCGACGACCTTCGAGCAAGGCTTCACCATCGAAGTGAAGGGGTGCAAGGGCGAGGTCGTCAAGCGGACGACGACCAAACCCGTCAAGGTGCCCCGCAACCTGCGGGTGTCGATGGCCCCGATGTCCGTGATTGACACGGCGCCCTGGGGCTTCGTCACGATC
>JAEEGK010029773.1_pt1 | contig 10864 bp, 9 predicted proteins | sample 8958771 | NCBI WGS metagenome assembly JAEEGK01 (sample SAMN16246547, study PRJNA631951) | gut metagenome | biome: gut microbiome; feature: rumen; material: SC-attached | host: Bos | place: Iran: Karaj | collected 2018-10 | reverse complement strand
GTTGTACTTTAAATTATTCTGTTCTACCTGGCGGATTCACCTGTTCTTAGTCTCCTTGGAATTTTCTAGGTTCCTTACCTTTCAGACTATGCTTTTATTGGCTCATTGCTTTCAAAGAACTTGCAACCTCCATCTCTGTCGATTGCGGATGCAAAAGTACACACTTTTTCTTTCCCCGCAACACTTTTTGCAAAATATTTTTTAAAAATTTTTTATCCAATGATTATCAACGGTTTGGAAGGGGATTTTTCCTGCGGGAAGGCAAAAATCAGTCTGAAAATCCCATTTCTAAGGCCTGATTTTTTGCCTCCACTCCGGAATTTTTACGCCATTCCGATGCGAAAAGGGGAAAAAGTGATTAATTTTTGAAAGTTTTATTCCTTCACGACACGCTCCGAGTACTCCCTGCCGTCGGCCAGACGCACCTTTATTATATATATGCCTGATTCAAGGCTTGACATATCCACGGTCTCAAAATTCGAGCTTTGAGAATGCAATAAGCGGCCGTCGATGGCATAGATCTCGACCAATTGGCATCCGGTGTTTTCCGCAAAGCTGAGGTTTATAACGCCGTTTGAAGGGTTTGGATACACCTCAACCTCTTGGTTGTCAACCATATTATCTTCTGTGTCATCTGTAATAATTTCACAATCTCTAAAATGTGTGTTTGGGGTGGAGTAAGCTAATTCCTGACCATCGAATTTACAGGATTGGTAGCTATAGTCCCAGCCGCCATTCTGCTCCCAGGACATGATATTACAGCCGATGCCTTCAATAAACATAATAGGCTCTTGATACCAATTATACGAAGGCCTGTCAAACACTATAATCTTACGTCCGTTTTCATAACGAGTCTCAACAACGGTTCCTGTATAATTGTAAGGATTAAAAACAAACTCATCGCCCACCTCCAAGTTCATGTCCATAATAAGATATTCATTATTGGGATCGTCGGCGTATGTGATCCACAATTGACCGTCGGTTTCTCGCAAAGTTCCAACAAGAAAAGGATATGATAATCCTGGATAATCAAACGCAAAAGTGAAATAAAGATAATTTATACCATAGATGTTTTTGACATAAGCGAGATCTTTCATGGTGTATTCAAGTTCTCTGTGCCAAGATATCCATGAGGTTGAATCTGCCTTGAGAACATTCTCGTAAGTTTGGGCTTGAAGGTTGCCAAACACTAATGTAATCAACAGCAGTAGCAATACAGTTTTGTTTTTCATAATTTTAATATTTTAAAGGTTTGTTTTTTTACATATAATCAATAACTGAATCCACATCATTGTTGCTCAAACCAATTTTTATTGCCGTCCAAAATGTTTGTGCATAAAATTCTATAGTAAGTGCCAAACAAATCATCATACAATAAAATCTCTTCATATTTTAATCATTTTCTATTCTTCTGTAATATGATACATTATTAATTTTCAAAATCGCCCTCGGCATAACCGTTGGCGTTGTCAAAGTTTACTCCCTCACGACACGCTCCGCGTACTCCCTGCCGTCGGCCAGACGCACCTTTATAATATATATGCCCGGCTCGAGCCCTGAAATGTCCACGGTCTTAAAATTCGAGCTTTGAGAATGCAATAAGCGGCCGTCGAGGGCATAAACATCGATGCGGGTGCATTCAACATCGGGCGAAATGTCAATAAAGATTCGGTCGGATGTCGGATTTGGATAGCAATGGTATGGCTTCACTGTCTGTTCCGCGTTTTCATCTATAGCGTCATAACCATTGGCATCCACCTTCAATATATACGTGTAAAATGTGTGATATGAGTCTTTCTTCGAGCACACACCTGTCATTATACAGCCGCCGTCATCTGTCGCCATAACGCTGTTTAAATCATAAAACATATCATTGCCCTCATAATATCTGCTCCAAATCTGGTGCAAATCCTTGTCAAACTTGGTGAGCATAATAGTTGTGCTATTTATAGTAGCAGTCGTTTTGCGAGAATGTTTATCCATGCCAAGAATTGCGCCACAATATATGGCATCGTCGGAAATGCTCATCGAATGCGTCATAGGTGACATCTCAGACATATTTTTCTTATGCCACACGATCATATCTCCAACATTAAGACTGTCATCAATTGTAGTAACGAATTGGCAGTTCCATGAGTGGCCTTTCCGGTCGTACACTTTGCTTGTGTGCGACATAAGCATTATGCTGTCATTATAACAGCATATTGTTGGGGATATTTTGATATCATTTGTTCCGAGATAGTACGTGCTGTCTGGAATCTGGACGTTTTCAGGGATTCTTTTAAGCTCCATGCCACACAGCCGTTTGACAACCATGTTACTGGTGAAATCAGACTCAACATTGTAATAATAATAACCGCCCAATTCATTCTGACAATATTTAATCAACCCATAACTGCCGTTGGATTTGTTTCGCACAAAAAAATCATACATAAAATCTACACCAATAATCATTGTCTGGTCTTCTTTCATTTGGATGATTGTGCCATCCAGCGTCAGTCTCGCGAAAACATATCTCCATCCGTCGGTTTTTAGGCAGTGGGCAGCCATGGAAAGTGTGCCGTCGTCTTCCATCACAAATTTTGGTAACCAGTTCTCATTATACCCATAACGGTAACCCAGTTTGAGCCAGTCGTCACCAAACTCAAGAAAATTTCGGCTAATTATATTGAGATTTCCATCAACACGCAGAAATGCCATTGTGTTTTGAGTATAATCGGAGCAATTGTGGCCGCCAAGAGACAAAACTGCTATTATTACATAAGTGTCGTCCTGGTCAGGGTGACGAAACAATGTGCAGTATTTTGGGTTTTTGTCCTGTATCTGCTCAACGAAGCTGTTTCGCACCTGTCCATCTGGACCGATGCTGAGTATCATGTCAGTATCACCCAGATCATGTGCGACGCATGTCACTATGTAGCCGTGATCTTCTGTTTCGGCAGCATGTTGCGCCTCTCGGAAAACACCATCAATTGGCGGAATTATTGTCTCGAAAAAATTCTGAGAGTGTGCCGATACTATTGTTAAGAGAACGAGCAAAAGTGTGATTGTTTTTTTCATGGCGTTATGTTTTGAATTTCGGCACAAAACTATACAAATCATGAAAAAATATCAAGAAAAAAAGGTTATGTAAAGTTATGTATCGGGGTAAAATAAATGATAATCAATGAATTATGCGTTGCACTGCGCCTGAAATGCCATGGCGGCGATGGCTGACTGAAGCGATTCCTTGGTGTTGAAAATGACGGGAAGGGTGTCTGATGACAGCAGCTCTTGCAGGGCAGTCGCTGCATCGTGTTGCAGCAGTGTGTCTATGTTTTGCAGGTTTTCGTCAAATTCAAACGGTAATGGTTCTGGCTCGGCAATGACAGGCTCGGGCTGCGGTTTGCTGCAGGCAACAAACAAAGCCAATAACAAATACACTATGCACCAACATCTTTTCACACTGCAAAAATAATAAAAAAAGTTAACAATCAGCGCAAGCTGATTGTTAACTTTTAAACTAACGGCTAATGGCTAATAGCTAACGGCTAATAAACCTTCAGCTTATCCCCAGTCTCCTCAATAATCGCCTTGTAGAACTCATCGCTGTATTTCGGCTGAACTACTTTCGGAGCATAGTATTTGTAACCTTCTGGTTTTTCTTGTGCTGTCTTTATGTTGCCATCCATGTATTTCATGAACAGATACTGGTAAAACACCTTCCAGTCGGCGCAAAGACGCATAGCCTCGGTGTTTGAATACTTGGTGAGGAACTTCACAGCCTCTGCAGGGTCTTTGGCATATATCTCAGCAGCCTTGGTGTTGATGTTCTGCACCGATTTCACCCATGTGCCTTCATATTCGGCCTGTTTTGCCTCAATCTCAGGATGGATGTAGTCGTACTTGGTGTAAGCCCAGTTCGACACCTGGTTGAAGATCCAGAAGCCTGCTGTCTCTGACCATTCCATCATCGAGCCATTGCCCACGCGATAGCAGAGCGGAATCTCGGTCATGCAGGTGTACATAGGGCAGTACACTGTGCTTGCAGCATCGTCGACACCCCACCAGATGATACCGCCTATCTCAGCGATTCTGTTGGCATTGCTCTGTGTCACAAACGAGAAGCCTGTCTGCTGTGTGGCAGTGGTTCTCTCGTGCATGTATTCCACGCCGTCGACTTCAAATCCCATCGGACGCCAACGGTATGGGCAGTGGAACGGGCCAGCGCCAAGATCCAATGCCATGTCAAGCTCTGTGCCCTCGAGGTGGTCACGCATGAAGCTCATCATGTCGAGCACCGAAATCTTATGGTTGGGCTTCACCCACAATGGCATTCTGTTGCTTGGGAAGTTCTCAACTGTTTGTGCCTCGCCCTTCACGTATGGCTTGGCGCGCTTGATGTCACGGCCTGTGGCATAGTCGAAATAGGCATCCATGCCGTCGGTCACCTTGTTGAACATAGCCCACACACGCAAGTCGCAGCCACGTGCGCCGCTGAAGTCGATAGGAGCGTAAACGTCTGAGAATGAGAAGTCTTCGTCCTTACCGAAGTATAATTTGTTCTTCTTTGCGAATGAGATAACGTCATCAGAGTAGATGCAGTCGACGTTCATGTCGGTCATGAATTTCTTGAAGTCCTTCGATGTCAAAGATGTCTTGTTTTTCTTTGCGAGAGGGAAGGTGGTGATACGTGCCTGGTTGGCATGACCGCTCACACATCCGTCAGGGATGCGGCGTGCCACCCACACCATGCCTTTCTCAAACTTGCCCTTGCCGATGACTTCCATAATCCAGACCTCTTCCGTGTCGGCAATCGAAAACGACTCGCCTTCGCTGATATAGCCATATTTTGCTGTGAGTTCAGCGATGTTACGGATGGCCTCGCGGGCTGTCTTGCAACGCTGTAATGAGATGTAAATCAAAGTGCCGTAGTCCATCAAACCATCGCCGTGCCAGAGAGTGTCAAGGCCGCCATAGGTGGTCTCACCGATGGCAAGCTGCCACTCGTTCATGTTGCCGACCACGTTGTAGGTGTGGCTCACCTCAGGAATCTGTCCGAGATAACGGCCGCTGTCCCAGTCGTAAAGGTCACGCATGGCACCCTCCGGATAGTCGGCTGCCGGATAATGATACAACTCACCGTAAAGCACATGAGAATCAGCGGCATACGAAATCATAGTCGATCCGTCAACCGATGCTCCCTTAGTGACGAGGAAGTTGGTGCATGCACTCGCCTTCGTCATCCCGAGAAGGCAGATAATTGCTAATAATGTCAATAATTTTTTCATACTATTTGATTTAAAATGTTAATAATTCTCTGTTCGTCAATTCCAATCTGACGTTTTAAGGCTTCAAAATTATCAAATTTTTCGTCATCTCTGACAAAATCCACAAATCTTATTTTAATTTCTTTGCCATAAAGGTCTTTGCTTAAGCCAATGATATGAGTCTCAATGCTTTGCGGACGGTTGTCGTTCAATGTGGGTCGCTTCCCGATATATGTCATCGAAGGGTACGACCGCCCGTCAACATCGGCAAAAGTGGCGTAAACACCAGGTTTTTCGATGAGTTGGAACTCTTCAGCCACCTCGATGTTCGCCGTAGGATATCCCATCTCGTGTCCAACCCGTTGGCCGTGAACGACTTTGCCTGTATAAGAGTATTCATATCCGAGCAGCATGTTGGCATGTCGAATGTCGCCGTATGCCAAAAAATGACGTATCTTGGTAGAGCTGACAGCCACATTCTCAATGTCTTGCTCCTCAATCCTCTCCACCTTGAAATGATATTGGCTCCCGAGCTCGTATAGCATACTGAAGTCGCCTGTCCTGCCTTTCCCGAAATGATGGTCGTAGCCGATGATAAGCACCGCCGGCTGTATGTTTTTTACAAGATAATCCCTGATGAAATCTTCCGACGGTATCGCCGCAAACTCTTTTGTGAATCTTATAATGATAAGATTATCAATGCCTAACGCTTCAAGATGAGCGATTTTTTCCTCCTGTGTCGAGATGAATCTGATGCCTGAATCGTTGCTCAGCACCTGCCTCGGATGAGGGTAAAACGTCACCACCACGCTCTCACCACCAATTTCCTTGGCGCGGTTCACCATGTTTCTCAGTATCTCCTGATGTCCGCGATGCACCCCGTCGAACGTCCCGATGGTAACGACCGCGTTCTGAACCTTCTTAAAATCTTCTATGTTATAATATGTTTTCATTATATTTAAATCGTCATTTCGAGCTTGTCGAGAAATCTCATCCAATTTAAGTCGTCATTTCGACTGTAGCGGAGCGGAATGGAGAAATCTCATTCAATTTAAGTCGTCATTTCGACTGTAGCGGAGCGGAATGGAGAAATCTCCTGCAATTGGTTGAGATTTATTCACCAAAGGTGAATGCTTTCGCAAGCTCAGGTCTCCATTACCCTCTCCACTTCGGTCGAGGTTCAGTCGAAATGACGGGTGTCACTACAATACATTTTTAATCAAATACTGAGCTATTTCCACCGCATTAGTCGCCGCTCCCTTCCTGATATTGTCACTCACAACCCAGAAATTGAACCCGTTTTCGATGCTGTTGTCGCGCCTCATCCTTCCCACAAAAACCTCATCACGGTCGTATGCCATAATAGGCGTCGGATACAGATTCTTACTCGGATCGTCAGCCACAATGACTCCTGGCGTATTCTCTAAAATAGTTCTAATCTCTTGTAAATCATAAGGTTGCAAAAACTCTACATTCACTGATTCAGAATGTCCTCCGTAAACCGGAACCCTTGCCACCGTTGCCGAAACAGCGATTTTTGAATGTAAGATCTTATTCGTCTCGAAAATCAGCTTTTCTTCCTCAGTGGTGTTGCCGTCGTCCAAGAAATTGCCGCCATGAGGGATTATATTCTCATGAATCTGGTGCGGATACGCCGGATTGTCAGCCTTCTCGCCACGTTGCTCGCAATGCAGCTGGTTCAGGCCTTTCAAACCGCTGCCGCTCACCGACTGATACGTCGACACAACAATACGCTTGATGCCATATTTTCTATGCAATGGTGCCAAGGCCATCACAAGCTGTATCGTAGAGCAGTTCGGGTTCGCAATGATATGAGTGTCAACGGTGATGTCATTCGCATTAATCTCAGGAACGACCAACGGAATGCCTTCTTTATTGCGCCAAGCTGAGCTGTTGTCGACCACGTAAGTGCCTTTTTCAGCAAACAACGGCGCGTATTTCAGCGAAGCGTCGGCACCAGCTGAGAATATCGCGATGTCAGGTCGTTTCTCAATGGCTTCCTCAACGGAAATCAAGGTGTATCCCTTGCCTTTGAACGTCGTTTTCTTCCCGATAGAACGCTCCGAAGCGGCTACGATGAGCTCATCGACAGGCAAATTGCGCTCCGCAAGCACCTGAAGCATCTTCTGTCCGACCAGTCCGGTGGCTCCGATAACAGCTATTTTCATGTCTTTTCCTCCCGAAATGTTAAAATTTTTTAACAATTATGCCTTTTTTTCTTAAAATCTTTTAACATTTGACCCTTTTTGAGACCCGAAATGTTAAAAAATGTTAAAAATGACCCACGTATAATCTTTTTGTTATACTTTTGCGCAAAAGTACATAAAAATCTTAAACATTTTACTGTTATGGATGCAAAAATGTTATTATCGTTGGCTTACGTGTTGTTAATAATGCCTTTCAGCTGTCTCTCCCAGGTCTGGGACGACTTCTCCGACGGCGATTTCACCCAAAATCCTGCTTGGTCGGGCACCATCACATTGTTTAAAATCAACAACGACTATCAGCTGCAACTTGATGCGGAAAGTGTCGGAAATGCTGAGCTTTTCTGTGCTGAGCCTGTCTCCGTTTTTGGCGATATGGAATGGCATTTCTGGCTTCGTGAGGCCTTCGCTCCTTCGGCAAACAACTACTCCGATATCTACCTTTGTGACAATTATTTTCTTCGGTTTGGCGAGGCGGGAAGCAACGATGTGGTCGAGCTTCGGCGTGTCGACGGCACCGGCAGCGTGAGCGTGTGCCGTGGCACCGACACCTTCATAGCATCTTCGTTTTCCGCCTTTTTCAAAGTCACACGCGACATGCAAGGCTTGTGGAGAATATTTGTCGATAAATCCGGCAACGATGGCTATACCGTTGAAGCTCAAGGAGTTGATGATGCGTGTCAAATCTCTGGTCACTTCGGGATAAAAGTGACTTTCACCTCTGGCAATGCCAAGAAAGTGTACCTCGACGATGTTTATTTCGGCCCTCTGATTGTCGACACCCAACCACCAAGTCTCATCAGCCTTACAGTGTTGAAATACAATAAGATACAACTCGATTTCGACGAGCCTGTCGACGAAACAGATGCTCTGAACCACGAAAACTACCACATAAATGCTTTAGGTGCCCCGATGTACGCCGAATATTATGCAAGCAACCACGCTTGTGTTATACTTTCTTACTCAAAAACAATAGAAGAAAATATTGAATATACACTGACAATCAATGAGATAAAAGATTTGGAAGGCAATGTGGCGACCAATATTCATTACCTTTTTATACATAATGTCGTTCACGAAAACGATGTGGTGATTAATGAAATAATGTCTGATCCTGAGCCTGTTGTGGGATTGCCTCCATTGGAATATATCGAGCTTTTCAACACCACAGAACACCCGATAAAACTACTCAACTGGACACTCATAATCGGCACAAACGAGAAACTGATAACGCAAGATATTGAAATACAACCACTTGGCTATCTGGTCTTATGTAAAGACACCTCTATTGAAATGCTGTCACAATATGGCGACTGTCTTGGTTTCGCGAGTTTCTCGATTGCCAACAGTGGGGCATGTATCGCTCTGAGTAACGAGGAATCTATGATGATTTCCGATGTCGAGTTTTCGCTTGCATGGTATCGCGATGATGACAAAACCGACGGTGGCTGGTCGCTTGAGCAGATCAACCCTTTCTCTCCATGTGCAGGAGCTATCAACTGGCGTGCCTCTTGTCATCACAACGGCGGAACACCTGGCGCACGTAACTCGGTGTATGCCGAAAACCTTGTCCAGCCCCGTGTCGACTATGTCAACGTGTTGAACGACAGCGTGATACAACTGGTCTTCGACCAAAAAATGAACCGTGACGCCTTGGTGGACATTGAGAACTACACCGTCTCCGAGTTCGACGCTCACCCCACGGATGCCTTTCTTGAAGATGGGAAAACCGACCGTGTGACATTGCAGTTTGGACAATCGTTCCTTTTTCATAACATTTATAAAATCATTGTTTTTCGTTTGTTTAGTTGCTCGGGAACCCCTTTGCCAGACGGCTACAGCTGCGAGTTCGGGCTACCGGGCACGGCGGCGCGCGGCGATGTGGTCATCAACGAACTCCTTTTTGACCCCATCAGCCCCGCCACTGACTATATGGAGCTGTTTAATAACTCTGATAAAGTCTTGAATATCAGCGATATGCAGATAGGAGCGGTGAAGACATCGTTTCCTAACCCACCCGACACCACAATAAAAAATATTTGCACAGAAAACCGTCAGCTGCTGCCCGGACATTATGCACTGCTTACAACCAAACCATCAGCAATTGCTGAACAATACGAGTGCTCGCCCGAAAATTTTGTGGAGATGGAGAGCTTCCCTTCGTACCCCAACAGCGGGGCGACCGCCACCTTGTTCTTCAATGGCCAATTCATCGATTGCATGAGCTACACCGACAAATCGCATTACCCTCTGCTCGCCGAGACAAAAGGAGTGTCGCTCGAACGTGTAAGCCCCTCAATCGATGGCGACGACCCCGACAACTGGCACTCGTCAATGGCATCCCTGCATGGCACTCCTGGCAGCCAAAACTCGGTCTTTATTGAAAATGAAGATGTTAAAGCTGATATCGAAATAGTACCACCGGTTTTTTCTCCCGACGGCGACGGCTTCGACGACGTCACCACCATCAACCTGAATGATGTTGGCAACGACTATACAGCGAAAATACACATTTTCGATTCGCGCGGAAGACCGGTGAAAACACTCGTCAACTGCAAAAACATAGCCTACCAAAGCCGTTTCGTGTGGAACGGCCTTGACGACAATGGCAGTATCGTTCCAATCGGAATATATGTCATTTTTGTGGAAGTGTTTGATTTACAAGGAGATATCAAACGTTTCAAAAAGGCTGTCGTGGTGGCCGCAAAATGATTTTCAATTATTTTGAAAAGAAAATCAACACCATTTGAAAAAGTTTTCGTAATTTTGTAGTTTTGAAAACGATAAAAATATGGCATTTTTTCATGGTGCACTGATGGGACTTACGCTGGCTACGATTTTTGGTTTCGGGCCTGCGTTTTTCCTGCTCCTACAAACGAGCATAAGCAAAGGCTTCAGAACCGCGTTGCTGTTCGACCTTGGTGTGTTGCTGAGCGATATGTTTGTCGTCATCCTGATGATGCTCACATCTATCCAGATATCTTTCGACAACAGTGCCAACATGGTGGTGGCCGGCATCACTGCAGGCCTGATAATCATAGGGTTCGGCGTTTTCACCTTTTACAGCAAGCCTGAAAAGATAGTGGCGCGCTCCGAGAAAAAGTCAGCCGAACTTGCCGAGATGGATAAAAAATTCGAGAAATTTGACCAGCGTTTTGACAAAATTGAAGAAAAACTCGATATAAGACATGAAGGCCCACGATGGTATGTCTATATCTCTAAGGGCTTCATAATGAATGTGTTCAACCCGTTCATCTGGATCTTCTGGATGACAACTGTGGCCACGGTGGCCGGCTCGGAGGTCTACAACGGCAACTGGAGCCTCGAAGCCCTGTTTTTCCTGGGCACGTTCGTGACAGTGTTCGCCATCGACATCATAAAAATCGTCGG
>JAEEGK010029771.1_pt1 | contig 10864 bp, 7 predicted proteins | sample 8958771 | NCBI WGS metagenome assembly JAEEGK01 (sample SAMN16246547, study PRJNA631951) | gut metagenome | biome: gut microbiome; feature: rumen; material: SC-attached | host: Bos | place: Iran: Karaj | collected 2018-10 | reverse complement strand
CATGGTGATCCTTTGCAACGGGAAAACGATCAGCTCTGCTGAAGCATTAGCTCATTGCCTGAAAAGTAGTTATGGTGATAAGGTTACTATCATAGGTCAGCAAACATATGGGAAAAACTTTTCCTACAATATATACAAGTTTCGTGACGGAGATTTATTAACCTTTGTAACGGCGTTTATGGGTGATTGCAAAGGTGAGACCTATTCTTCCGAAGGAATAGTTCCGGATATTCAGTGCGATGATGAAAAAGCTATGGATATGGCGATGAAGCTTTTACATAAATGATGATTTTATTGATTGGGGTATATTTTCTATAAAAAATCGAGGTACACTATGCATTTCTATTGTATCAAACAACATGATATTACCGACTGTGGTGCAGCCTGTCTGGCGACAGTATCACGTCAATACGGTCTTAAAACATCAATAAGTAAGATACGTGAGATAGCCGGGACGGATAAACAGGGAACAAATGTGTACGGAGTTATTCAGGCGGCAGAAAGCCTTGGTTTTTCCGCAAAAGGCGTCAAAGGCAACAAAGACGCTTTTTTTAGTGAGTTTCCATTGCCTTGTATTGCGCATGTGGTAGCAGACGGTAATCTTATGCATTACGTTGTTATACATAGGATTACAAAGAAAAAGGTTGTGATCGCAGATCCGGCGAAAGGAATAGTAAATCTGACTCCGGAAGAATTCTTTGGGGAGAAACACGAAGAGAATAAGCCTCCAAAGTACATGTGGAGCGGGGTACTGATATTTCTGGTTCCGAATGAAGCATTTAAAAAGGGCGATGAAACAAAGGGAGGGCTTTTTTCGAGATTTCTTTATCTCCTGAAACCCCAGAAGGGACTCCTGATCGAGGTTTTTATCACTTCCCTTTTGCTGACTGTTCTTGGAATACTCGGGTCATTCTACTTTAAGGTGCTGATGGATGACATTCTTCCCAACGGACTGAGGAAAACTCTTCACATAGTTTCAATAGGTGTGATCCTTTTGAATCTCTTTAAAGTTTTGCTTTCTGCGGTTCGTTCGCAGTTTCTCTTGCATCTTTCACAAAAACTCGATATAAAACTTTTGCTTGGTTACTATAATCATGTGCTTGAATTGCCCATGAACTTTTTTGGCAGCAGAAAAGTCGGCGAGATCATATCAAGGTTTCAGGACGCTTCAAAGGTTAGAGACGCCATTTCAGGTGCTGTACTGACCATAATGATCGATTCGATCATGGCAGTAGCCGGTGGGATCATTCTATATATGCAAAGTCCCAAGATGTTTGGTGTATGCGCAGTTGTGCTTGTCATTTATTTTGTCATTGTGTTCTTTTTTAACAAAACATATCGGAAATTGAACGAAAAACAGATGGAAAATAATGCACAGCTCACATCATATATGGTTGAAAGCCTTAACGGCATCCAGACTGTCAAAGCATTCAATGCGGAAAGAAGCATTCATTTAAAAACTGAGAACAAGTTTATTGCACTTTTAAGAAGCATCTTTAAGCTTGGGAGCATATCAAATCTTCAGGGCTCACTTGTAACATTCGCTGAACTGGTCGGAGGGATTGTTATACTCTGGATTGGCGGAGTTAATGTGATCGAGGGCAGGATGACAATGGGTGAACTCATTACATTTAATGCTCTGCTCGGGTATTTTTTGGGACCCGTTAAAAACCTGATAAACCTTCAACCTCAAATGCAAACAGCCGTTGTGGCTTCTGACAGGCTCGGTGAGATACTGGATCTTGAGATTGAAAGGGAAAGGGAAAATGGAAAGATCACATCCGATGATCTTCAAGGCGATATTTCGGTTAAGGACATAACTTTCAGATATGGTACAAGAAAACCCGTATTTGAAAACTTTTCAATTGATATAAAAAAGGGAGAAAAAATAGCTCTTGTAGGAGAGAGTGGATCGGGAAAAACAACCATAGCAAAACTTCTTTTGAATTTTTATAATCCTGAAGAGGGTGAAATCTGCATTGCAGGTAAAAATATAAAAGATATTTCGCTTGAGACGCTTCGTAACAGAATAAGTTATATACCTCAGGAGACATTCCTTTTTTCGGGAAGCATTATGGAAAATCTTAAACTCGGAAATCCTGATGTTACAAACGAACAGATCATTGAAGCGGCAGAGAAAGCGCAGGCGGCATCATTTATTAATGAATTGCCGTTAAGATATGAAACAAGGCTTGAAGAAAACGGAGCGAATCTTTCAGGTGGTCAGAGGCAGAGGCTTGCCATAGCAAGAGCTATATTGAAAAAACCGGATATACTCATAATGGATGAGGCTACTTCAAATCTTGATTCTGTTACTGAAAAAGCAATCGAGGAAACAATAAAGACCAATCTTTCGAATGTTACTCAGATCATTATTGCACACAGGCTCAGCACAATAAGGCATTGTGACAGGATTTATTTCATGGACCATGGAAAAGTGATCGAATCGGGTACACATGAAGAACTTCTGAAAATTAACGGGCATTATGCCAATCTATGGAAGCAGGTGAGCGAATAATGAAACCAATAATAGTGGATATTTCCGATATGACGGACAGCAGGGAAATGTACGAGAGCAAAGTATCCGGGGCAGGGGTTGCATTTGTCTTTACCATGCTCGGACTGGTGGTCGTAGCTATAATATGGATGTGTATTGGTAAGCTGGATGTATACGTAAATGCAGACGGAGTGATCAAACCCTCGGATTCTGTCAGCACTGTTACCAATATAAGACAGGGAGTTGTGGAGAAGGTTTTGTACAAACCTTCTGATATTGTTGATAAGGGAGATACCCTTTATATAATTGAGCATAGCGAGTATCTGGCAAAAAAGGATTACTATAGTGAGCAGATAGCTATCACAGAAGAAGAAACAAACGCCTTGAAAGCATATATAAAAGCTGTTTCAGATAATGAACCGAAACTTGATGATCTCGGAGCGTCCGGCATTGCCTTGAGGTATAAAACACAGTATGATGCTTTTGGCATAAAAGTCCGTTCTTTGATAAATGAATATGAGACGACTGAAAAAAGCATTTCTGCTGAAATCGACCATGTTAGGAAGCAGCTTCGGAAAAATGAAGAAGATCTGGCAGGATATGCGTGGCTGCATTCAAAAGTGGCTGATGAAGACTTTGATAAAGCATTAGATCCGGCGGCTTTCTTTGCTCTTCAATATGATGATTATCTTTCACGAAGGGCAGAATTGTTCTCAGCAGTACAGAGCAGAAAGAGATTATATGAAATGAATATCTTGTTGGAGGGGGAAGCTGTTTCGACTTATGATGTCGAAGAAGCCAAGAAGGCTTATGAAAATTCTTTGCTTGCTTATGAGAATCAAAAAACTGTATTTATACTTGATATAGAAACAAGAAAAAAAGCACTTCTTGAAGAAAAGAAGAATCTTGATAAAACTCTTTCGGATCTGGAAATAAAAAAAGAACAATTGGGTGTTTCCGAAACTTCTAAGTATAGATATCTTGCGGTTGAAAAGACTGTAAAGGATGAACTGTCGTCTGCGTTACAGCTGCTCGAAACAAAAGAGAAGGTTTTAACGGATCTAAAGAATGGACTCAGCGATACTGAAAATGCTATTAAAGAGTGCACGGTAAGATCTCCGGCAAACGGTGTTATACACGAAGTATCTACCCCTGTTGAAGGAGATTTCCTTGCTTCGGGTATCGTAGTTCTTAATGTTCTCCCTGAAAATGAAGAAGAATACAAGGCTATTGTGTATTTAAACAATGCGGACAGGGGGAATGTTGAAGCGGGAATGGGAGTAAAGCTTAATATAGCATCTTTCCCTTCCGCGGAGTATGGGTATTTTACCGGAAAACTCACTGATGTTGCAAAGGATATCACGGTTGATCAACGAAGCGGCCGAGCTTTTTATCGTGCGGACGCCTACATAAACATTGACACAACAATTGACAAAGAGGGTAACAGACTTCCTTTGGAATCAGGCATGGCGTGCGAGGTTAAAATAATAACCGGAGAAAAAACCATCATGAGATGGGTGCTTGAAAAACTCTCTTTGTTAGTAAAGGGGTAAAAATGGTGCAGAACTATTGTAAAACGAATGATAATAGAATCTTTCGAATCGTGTTTCGTGCTTTTTTTTCATTTATTATGTTGACAAACATATTTGGAACTGAAGCCTCAAATGCAGTGCTGGCGGCCGAAACAGAGAATGGATCGGAGAGCACCGCAATCTTGTCTGAAACTGCCGAGGAACTGCTTACCGATTTATGGTATGACAGTACAGAAGAATCTGTGGCGAGGACTCTGGCAAATGAAAAGGAAGAAGAATACAGAATAGCGAATAAGAGCTATGCAGATTATGATGAGATGGTCGGAAGAGGAAGTTCTACTCCGTCTGACGTAATGTCCTATCTTGGTCAGCTGAAACTTGATGCTGAGATCAAAGGATTTTACACAAAGTATGGCGATGAGATTTATAATGACGCAAGGAATCGATTTGCATATGATACGCTTTTGAAAATGCTTGATTATGATCTTAAGAGATTTGAAATAGAGTATATTCATGCTGCGCTTCTTGAAGCAGAAATGACGGAACGTTGTACAATGATCAAAGCTGAACATGGAGCCGCTTCGAGCGATTCTTTGCAAGAGATAAAAACAGTTGTATCGGATTGTAAAAAGCAGAAAGATAAGCTTGAAAAGGATATTGGATCATTTATAGAGTTATTTTCGGCAAAGTATCCCAATGTCGAATTTCCCGAAGAAGACTTTGGTAATGCTGATTTTTTTACGGAAGTCAACACATCCGATCCTTTCATCGCTTTTTCGGCGGACAGCGTGACAGAGCGTTTTTTACAGCTTGACATGACTTATGTTCAAATGAAATATACCCTTGAAACATATAAGTCACATATGGATAAGTACGGAAAATATATGAGGCAGAATCGTGATTATAAACGTGAGGCAGAACGCGAAGAGGCGGATATCCTGCACAGGAGGTATAGTTTAGAAGCGAGAAAAGAGATGATCGAGGCATATGTGAAGTCGCTTTTGGCAGAGTATGAGGCACTTGAAAAAGAGATCGATCATGCAGAGGAAAGACTGGCTTTGGCGCGGAAAAACCTTGAAACAGAACAAAGAAAGTATTCTATAGGCTTTTCGACTAAGCTTATCCTATTAAAAAGGGAAACAGAGCTCAGAAAGACTGAATATACCCTTGAGAATTTAAAAATACAGAAGATAAAGATGGAATTTATGATTGAAAATGGCATACTCCCGTAGGTTCATTAATTATTTTATACCGTTTTCAGGATTGTCCGCTGCAGATAGGCATAAAAAAGAAGTCAACACTTGATAAGGTTTTCAAGTGATCACGCTGCCTTACCTTCAAACGAATGTACCCAGTCAGGCTTGTAGTAATAGATCACGAAAATGACGGAGCCGGTTATCGTAAAAAAGAAGTAAAGTATATCACCTCATTGATGAACTGGTTTCTGCTTTGGGCAGATTGTGTGAATGCAATCTGCCCTAAATTTAACACGCCGTGAGCAAGAAATCCCCCACCTCTATAGGCGGCGGGATGAATTGCGATAAACACGGCATTTCTTGACTTTTGTATCTGATGATATTATAATCTAATTATAAATCAGTCGTATGTATAATAAAGGGTATAAATATTGTGAAATTAGATAATAATAATCATTCAGTGTTCATGCTGCATTATCACCTTATCATGTGCGTAAAGTACCGCAACAAGGTGATAGATGACAAGATCTCAATCCGTCTCAAAGAAATATTTGAAAAGATTGCTCCTACATATAACATTACGTTAGAAGAATGGAATCACGACATTGACCATGTTCACATCCTGTTCCGAGGACAGCCTAACACAGAGATAAGTAAATTTATCAATGCGTATAAATCTGCAAGCAGCAGACTTATCAAGAAAGAGTTTCCTCAGATACGTAAATCTCTTTGGAAAGAGATGTTCTGGTCACAGAGTTTTTGTCTGCTGACCACAGGCGGTGCTACCGTAGATATTATCAAGCAATATATACAATCTCAAGGTAAGAAAGATGACAAACAGAGCCATTAAGTATAGAGCATATCCTACAACTGAACAAAGTGTTATGTTTGCCAAGACCTTCGGCTGTTGCCGCAAGGTCTATAATCTCATGCTTTCCGATAAAATTGAGAGCTACAAGTCTACAGGTAAGTTTGTTACTGTAACACCTGCCAAATACAAAAAGGATTATCTATATCTCAAGGAAGTAGACAGTCTTGCTTTAGCGAATGTACAACTAAACTTACAAAGCGCTTTCAAGAACCGCTTTAGCAAATCCCGTAAGAAAAACAACGGATTTCCTAAATTCAAATCTGCAAAACGCAGCCGTAAGTCATATACTACAAACAATCAGCATGGTACTGTTGCCATTACTGATAACAGCATTAGACTCCCTAAAATCGGTCATGTGAAGACAGTTATCCATCGTAAGCCTGATGATAGCTGGATAGTCAAATCAGCTACTGTATCACAGGAATCTGATGGAAAGTTCTATATTTCCGTATTGTTTGAGGTTGCAGATAGTATAAATACCTATGTAGCAGACACGAATAACTGTATTGGTCTGGATTATGCTTCTGACGGTCTGTATGTAGATAATAATGGTAACGTAGGGACTAACCATAAATACTATCGTGAAAGCCATGGTAAACTTGCCAAAGCACAACGTAAACTATCACGTAGGCAAGGCTCGAAAAAGCATGAAGCCAAGTCCAATAATTACATAAAACAGCTCCGTAAAGTAAATAAAATCCATCGGCACATAGCAAATCAGAGACTTGATAACCTACATCAAATATCGACAAAGATAGCCAATTTGTATGATGTTGTATGTGTAGAATCTCTGGATATGAAATCTATGTCAAATAAAGGTTTTGGTAACGGCAAAGCTACTCTTGATAACGGATACGGTATGTTTCTGTCGATGCTTGAATATAAGTTATCAGAGAGAAACAAATATCTTGTAAAAGTAGATAAGTGGTTTCCATCATCACAGATATGTCATTGTTGTGGAAAGATACATCCTGAGATGAAAAATATCACAATTCGTACAATGAAATGTGATTGCGGTCTTGTAATAAGCCGTGACCGGAACGCTGCTATCAATATCTTACGTGAGGGATTACGCATACTAAACGAATCTTTTGCAGTAGCCTAAAAACTAGATATACAGTAGGGATGGAATAGCCCTAACTTATACGCCTGTGGACATTGTGTAAGACATTGAGTTGCGTATCATCGTAGCCAATGCAGTAGTGGTTGAAGCAGGAAGCTCCGACTTCAAATGCGTAGCATTAAGTCGGAGTAGTTCACTTTGTTTTCCTCAAACACTCATTGTAGGATATTAGTTGGGAGTTTATGAACCGATCACACAGGGTTTAGGAGGGTTACCATGCAGTACAGGAAAGACAAATACGGAAACGATCTGTCGATGCTCGGTTTTGGTTGTATGCGATTCACCAAAAAAGGAAATGCCATCGACATAGATAAGGCCGAAAAAGAGATCATGGCCGCCATCGATGCAGGCGTTAACTATTTTGACACGGCCTACATTTATCTGGGCAGCGAGGCCGCAATAGGCGAGATTTTCGAAAGAAACGGCGTAAGAGAAAAGATAAAGATCGCCACAAAGCTGCCCCAGTATATGATAAACAACCGGGCGGGACTCGACAGATTCTTTAACGAAGAGCTGTCAAGGCTTCGCACAGACTACGTGGACTATTATCTGATGCATCATCTTACGGATGAGGACATGTGGGAAAAGCTCAAGGATGTCGGCATCATCGACTGGATCAAGGCAAAGAAGGAAGCCGGCATCATTAAGAACATCGGTTTCTCCTATCACGGAAACACCGATAATTTCCTTAAGATCCTGAATGACTATGACTGGGATTTCTGCCAGATCCAGTATAACTATCTCGACGAGGTATCCCAGGCGGGAGTCGAGGGCTTAAAGGCCGCTGCCGAAAGGCATATCCCCGTCGTCATAATGGAGCCGTTAAGAGGCGGCAAGCTTGTGAATATGCTGCCCGAGGGCGCAAAGCGGGTTATGAAGGAAAGCGGGCATAACTGGACGCCTGCCGAGTGGGCTTTCCGCTGGCTGTACAATCAGCCCGAGGTCACTGTTGTCCTTTCCGGAATGAATTCCGTTGAAATGGTTGAAGAAAACGTAAGGATTGCCTCCGAGACTCAGGCGGGATCCTTCACCGAAAAAGAATTTGCCGTTCTGGAAAAAGTAAAAGAAGAGATAAAGGCACACGAGAAGGTGGGTTGTACCGGCTGCAGATACTGTATGCCCTGCCCGAAGGGTGTGGATATCCCCGGCATATTCCGCTGCTACAACGCTATGTACACGGAAAACAAGCGTGAGGGAAGGTTCCAGTTTGCCCAGACGGTCGGACTCACCAAAGAGCCCTCTTTCGCATCACAGTGCGTGGAATGCGGAAAGTGCGAGAAACACTGCCCGCAGAACATTCCGATCCGCGAGAAATTAAAAGAGGCAGACAAGGCTTTACGCCCGCTGCCGTATAAGATCGGTATCAATGTTGTAAGAAAATTCATGTTCAGAAAACGTTCCAAAAAGTGATCCGAACTGCAGTATGCCGGGTGGTGTCAGACACCGCCCGGGCGTTCGCTGCTTCGTATCAGAACATCGTCTTTGTAAAACAGGTCAAGGTTTATCTCTTTATCTCCCCGTAACATTCTTTCAAGAAACAGTCTGTCTCCCTCCCAGAGATCCAGCTCCATTATCTCATCCTTCGGGATCCATCTGAGAGTTCCTTCATTGCAGTCCATGTCGACCTCACCGTCCCAGTCTGTCGCCCCGTAAAGATACATATCCTCATCTTCACAGCCTTCAAGCCTGAATCCGATGATCCCCAGAAAATCATATTCTTTAAGGGCAACTCCGGTTTCCTCGAAAACTTCACGCTTCAGGCATTCTTCGGGAGTTTCCCCGCTTTCGAACTTTCCGCCCACGCCTATCCATTTTCCGGCATTGACGTCAGCCTTCTTTTTATTCCGGAGCATCATAAGATAACATCCGTCTTTTTCCAAATAGCAAAGCGTCGATCGCTTCATTTGTGTACCTTCTTTAAGTTGATTCTTCTGCCTTCCGCACTAATACTGCTTCATAAGGCTTTCGATAACATCGGTATCCATTGATGCGATGGCATCGATTATGCTTTCTATAAGAGGCTGCTTTTCCTCGGGATAGGAGAATTCGCGAAGGCGTTTTCCACACTCCTCCATTTTCTCCATATCAAGCTCATCGCAGGCAGCGGTAAGCTCCGAGAAGAGATCGTAAAGCTCGTCGTCGGAGATCGCGGGAAGCGCATCTTCGTTTTCCGCATCCGGGAAATACTTGGAAAGTGCGGTCAGAAGTCCTTCGAACATTGTCATGGCCTCACCGTGTACCTTTTCGATGATATCCGTATCCTCCGCCTTCCCTGCGTGCTCAAGCTGTTCGGCAAGCGCGCCGAGTTCCATGGCACCGATCTGTCTCGAGGTGCTCTTGAGAGAATGCGTCTTTATCGCATAATCCTTCCAGTCCTGTTTCTCTTTCGCCTCATTTATTCCGGCAAGTGTCTTTCTGCCCTTTCCGTAATACTCCGCAACGATCGCCTTGAAAAGATCTGCCGAGCCGAGTCCTTCTATGCCCTTCTTACAGTCAAGACAGTCAAAAGGCGCTTCTTCTTCGGGTTCGTCTTCCTTTACAGCAGTGACCTTGAGCAATTCGTCTTCCTTTATCTTGTCCTTCGGAAGCCACTCATGCATCTTAACCATAAGAGTCTTTACATCTATGGGTTTCGCAATTACATCCACCATTCCCGCCTTGAGGAACAGTTTGCGGCTGCCCTCCGCAACATTTGCGGTAAGAGCCACGATCGGTGTGTCATCGGCCGACTTTATGTCGCGTCTAATGATCTCGGAAGTCTCAACACCGTCCATAATGGGCATCATATGGTCCATAAGTATGATGTCAAAGTGCTCGCGGCTCAGTACATCCAACGCCTCGGCACCGCTCAGGACCTTTGTGCACTTAGCCTTTATCGGCTTCAGAAGGCCTTCCGCTATGCTCAGATTGATAGAATTGTCGTCAACAATGAGGATCTTTGCGTCCGGAGCCGTGAAGTGCGTATTCTCTTCCTCTCTGTGTCCGTAATTCGTTATGTCCTGATTGTTCAGGATCATAACCATCGTAAGCGTGGACATCGGACGACACATTATGCGGACATCTTTTCTGTCGATCTTCAGGTTTTCACCCATAGCCGTGATCACAACGCATACGAGATATGGATTTTTATCCAGAAGTTCCTCTATATCCGCGCCGTAACGGTTGTCCTCTATGAAAAGGTAGTCCGTCTTTCCCGTAGGTATGTAGTCTTCGGGCGTCTTGATGATATAATGCTCCATACCGAAGGCTATCATCTCTTTTTCAAACGCAGCGGTCATCTTATCGTTGGGGTTCATACAGAAGCCTGCTTTGTTCTCGCATTCCTGAACCACAAGGTCGCTCTTTCCGTCAACGACCTTCTGCGGAATGTTAAACCAAACGTCCGTACCGCGTCCGTATTCACTCTCTATGCCTATCTGCCCATCCATCGCCTCGATCAGCTTCTGTGAGATCGCAAGACCGAGTCCTGTGCCTTCAACGTTTCTGTTACGCTTGCTGTCAAGCTGCTGGAAGCTTACGAATATGCGTTCCAGATCCTCCTTCTTGATGCCGATTCCCGTATCGATAACGCGGAAATGCAGGATCACCTCGTTGTCGCTCTTTTTCTCGCAGTTCAGGTAGATCCCCACGGAACCCGTTTCGGTA
>JAEEGK010029770.1_pt1 | contig 10865 bp, 11 predicted proteins | sample 8958771 | NCBI WGS metagenome assembly JAEEGK01 (sample SAMN16246547, study PRJNA631951) | gut metagenome | biome: gut microbiome; feature: rumen; material: SC-attached | host: Bos | place: Iran: Karaj | collected 2018-10 | reverse complement strand
GCAGCCACTGCCTTTCGAAGGATTAGATGTTGAGTTAGACCTGCTTCATTGCACATTCTGTATACTCAAACACTAAAACAAATCAAGGAGGACTTTTATTATGAATGACAAACTCAAAGGCTTTACGCCTACCGAAACATACTTCTTCAGATTCGATTTCGGAGAAACATCTAGGATAGTCGAAATCATGTGCAAAGAAGGAGAGAACCCATTCCAGAAAGCGTGCATTGATGGTTCGTATAAACACTGCGAACTCTATACGGGTGCGCCTGTCACCATTACTGATGTCACGGAAGAGGAAAAGCAAAAGATCCGTGAACAAGCAGCGGCAAAACTGGAAGAGCTTTCAGGATTACTGTAAATAAGGAACTGGCGGGAGACACTTCCCGTCAGTTCTTTTATACACTGTTGAGTTTCCAAATTGACGCCGCGTAAAGCCTGGGATTCAAAATGACACCGTATCCATGAGTTGAAATTCAGACAGAGCGTTCAGTTCTTAGGATTTGGCACATGATTCATTAAACCAGAGCTTTTCAGCAGTGACAGTAACATGGGCGAGTTTTCCTTTGGTTCACTGTCGGGCTGCTTTTGTTTTTGGCAATCGATGCTTCATGAAGTCGGCGGGGCTCGTCCGCTTGTAATGAGCGGCAGTAGATACAGAATGCTGAATGTGACGAGCGATGCCAGCAGCATTGACACAAAGAATATGGTTATGGTCTTAGTATGCTTGTCCATTAGATACTCCTTTCCGCTACAGATTGAAAGAAAAATGTCGCCCGCACCTGCCTGCAACGTCGCTGATATGTAGGAAACTATTTGTACGCATGGTATAGAAATCTGTGCCAGAACGGATATATAACGATCTTTCTTTTTCAATCCGTATGTAGAATTGGGTACAGAATATTGAGGTGCATATCAGGGACTACCCCGAACAAAATGAAAATCCGACAATGGAGCAAACCGTGCCCGTTCATCACAAAAGCCGCATGAATCCATTGCCGAGACAGTCGCCTGCACTGACATTCTTCCGTGGATATGCCCAGTCTCAAACCGAACGATAGAATAGTGATTATCCACGAATACGCGCCGATTCTCACGCGATCTGCGCTGCATACGGACAATCAGCCCGACATCGACTAATTCTCCGATAATCTGCACAACCGATTCCCGCTTCATGCCGATCTGTGCTGCAATGTCGTTGTAGCTGTTCCAGCAGTCGTGCAGCACCGTGCTGAACGACTTGCAAAGAAAGAGGTATACAAGCATCTGCCGCGGTGAAAGCAGCCCGAACACGCGGCGATCAACCGTGAAATATCCCTTGTCTGTTCGCTGCACCGTGACGGCATAGCTGTATGTGCCGCGCTGACCGTTTGCTTTCTTGCTGCGCTCCAGATGTTCGACCAGCCCCTTCTGCCGGAGCCGGTCGATTGTTCTGGATACGGTGACAGGCGATTTCATGCCGCAGTTTACAGCGACCGTGCGCTGCTTTACGGTAATGACCGTAGCACCTGTGATTGTATACCCGTTTCCGGGAAGGCTGCACAGATAAGCATAAACCGTGATTTCCTGCGCGCTTAATCCTAGCGTGAAGATACCGTTGCTCAATCGGAATACGCTCACCGTGCAGTCCTCCTTTCTTTTTATTTTTTTCGCAATTCCTCTTGACAAAGTATATACTTTCGTATATACTATAAGTAGGAGGTGATCTGTATGTTACAGACAGCTAAATTGTTTACAAACGGCAGCAGTCAGGCTGTTCGTTTGCCGAAGGAATTTCGTTTTCAGGGTACAGAGGTCTATGTCCAGAAGGTCGGCGGCTGCATCCTGCTTTCTCCGAAGGACCGCGCATGGGAAACCTTCATGGAGGGCATCAGCGGATTTACAGAGGACTATTTTGAGGCAATCGAGCAAAACCGTTCCGAGGATGATCCGTCAAAGAGGGAGCCTCTATGAAGTATCTGCTTGACACGAACATCTGCATCTATGCGCAAAAAGGAGTACCGTCTGTTCTGCGTAATATTCAGGAACACTGGCAGGAAGGAATTGCAATTTCTGCAATCACGCTTGCCGAGTTGGAACACGGTGTTGCGGCAAGTACCAATCCGCAGAAAAATGCCGTTGCATTACTGAAAATGCTGTCCATTCTGGATGTGCTGCCGTTTGACAGCGATGCAGCTTCCGAGTATGGAATCATCAATGCTGCACTTCGCAGGCAGGGTACGCCAATCGGCACGATGGATACGCTGATTGCCGCACACGGAAAGGCTGCCGGTCTGATCGTCATCACGCATAATACACGCGAATTTCAGCGCGTAGAGGGTTTGCAGCTTGCCGACTGGTACGAAGAAACCGAATAAAAGCGTTTTCATTTGCCCAATCGACCGGATTACCGTCTTTGCAACGGTTATCCGGTTTTCTGTTGCCGGTCTTATCCTGTTTCATCGGTTGAGGCATCACCCGTATCCTCATCATAAGCTTCCTGCGCCGCAACCGCCAATGCGCCCGCCTGATCTGCCGCACCGTTGACCGCTTCTGCAAGCTGCTGAACGCTCAACAGTGAGAAGGCATCGCCGACCAGCGCGAGGAACTCCAGTGCCTTGTTGATCTGCTCCGTTTCGATCGTGCTGCCCGCAGTACGCAGCTCATCGAGCTTTTTCATCACCTCCTGCGACTGGAGATAAATACAGATGGTCTCCAGATCGCGGATTGCGGCACGCTCCTCCTGATTCTCCAGCTGCAGGGCGGTTATCCTTTCCTGCCGCTTCTGAATTGCCGCTTCCTTGCGCTGAATCGCCTGCCGCGCGGTACGAAGGGTATATTTGCGCGCTTCGGCTTCAACCAGAGCACCGTTTGAAAGTTTCGCACCCTCGATCACTTCATTTTTCTTCTCTGCTTCATTCATATAAACCGCCTTTCTGCGAAAGGCACCCATGAGGTTATGAAAAAAGGCCTTTCGCTGGATTGAAAAATGTGATATACTGTAGTTGAGGAGTACGGTCAACTACAGAAACCGTGGAGGCAAGTGGTGGGGCTGTATAGCGGCAACCCCGCATTCATATATGGTTCGGTTCTCCGTTAAGGCATCAATGAATGGCGCAAACTAACAGCCCGTAAACTTATCTCTTTCAAATCGGCTCGATTTTGCCGGAGAACCAGTCAATGCCGTATTCCTCAATTATGATTGAGGAGGAATGCCCATGCCGTTTAAGATTTTTCGAAAGAACTGCTGTGGACTGGATGTTCACAAGACATGGATTTATGCCTGCATTGGAATCACTGACACAAACGGACGTACAGAATACAAACAGGCTCGCTTTTCCTCATTTTCCAAAGGTTTGCAGGAATTAGCTGACTGGCTTGCAAAGTATTCCTGTACAGAGGTCTGTATGGAGTCGTCCGGTAAATATTGGATACCTGTCTTCAATGTGTTGGAAGAATCCTGCTGCGTGGTTCTGGCACATCCGAAATACACTAAACCTCAGAAAGGTAACAAGACCGACAGAAAGGATGCAAAATGGATTTGTGATCTGTTTATGTGTGACATGATCAAGCCCAGCTTTATTCCTTCGCCTGAAATCCGTCATTTGCGTGATCTTCTTCGTTTTCGGACGAAGATGACAAATCAGATCACCGGTATGAAAAACCGCGCATTGAATTGCCTTACTGTATCCAATCTTAAACTGGATGATGTTTTTACAGACGTTTTCGGTAAATCCTCACGTTCCATTATTCAGCAGATTTTGGAACATCCCGGCGAGACATTTGATGTTGCTCCTTATGTAAACTACCGCTGTAAGCATCCTATCGAAGAGATTCAAGCTGCTGTAGACGGCTCGATCAGTCCTGAGCAAGCGGCAAAGCTTAAAATATGCCTTTCTTTTATTGACGAGCAGCAAAAGCGTATCGCTGAACTTGATGCTGAGATCTTTCGTCTGGCAGAACCGCATGCTGCTATACTTGATTATATCCGGACTATCCCAGGATTCTCAAAGGATCCGCTTACCGCAATCCGATTATTATCTGAAATCGGACCGGATATGTCTGTTTTCAGAACTTCCAAGCATCTTGTCTCATGGGCAGGATGTTGTCCCAGGAATGACCAGAGTGCGCAGAAAGTGAAGTCCACACGTATCTCCCGTGCCGGTTCGTATCTGAAGCCTCTGCTTGTTCAGATTGCAAATGCACTGCTCAAATCCAAAGAACATCCTGAATTCAAAGAACGATACCGCAGAATCAAGGCTCGCCGCGGGCACAAAAAAGCAATCATTGCTGTGTGTCGTATGCTCCTGACCGCTATCTGGAACATTCTTTCAAAACTGGAGCCTTATTCTGACAAGGGTTATCTTGCCGATAAGCTTACAGAGCATTCTGTAGTAATCTCAAAATCGGAGGGTTTGGCTCTGCTTCGAAAGCGTGGATATATCTTCCGTGACGAAATTGCTGATACCTGTAGTTGATCTTTCTTATTTTATATTGTTTTTAGCTGTCTTTCGGACGGCTTGGTTTTCTGCACCCCTTAAAACTTTGGGATAATCACTAATCGTTTTCAAACTTATCCTCCGCAATCGTTTTTGAAAGCAAATCCGAGATTTTCTTCGGATATGCAAGGCTGCCTGTTTCATCGCCGAACACGCCGTTCTCACCGAACATGAATGTGCCGGTGTAGATCTCCTTCGGATTTGTGGGATTGACGGTATTTCGATTCAGCACCGTCAGAATATTCTCCTGATAATAAGCATAGCCAGGAGCCTGCCGCACAGTATCATCGAAAGACGAGCGCGTTTTCTGCCCGATCACCATGTAATCCGCATGGGAAACAGAATTGGTAATGAGATGACCGTTCCTCCCGCTGCCGTCCATCGCAATGATACCGCCGACCGTGCCTGCCTTGATACACTCAACACGCTCCGCATCCTTGAACTCACCGCAGGAAAAATCCAGCTCATTACAATAGCAGTTAGAGATCAGCGCACCTTCGGCATCGGTTGTGCCCTCTGCCGCAATGCCGCCCGCTGCGGTTTCTGTTTTCAAAATGACATTCCGTGCCAGACAGCCTTGAATGCTGCCGCCGTAGCTGTTCGGCAGCTCGCGTCCTTTTGCGTCATACGCTCTTGCACCTGCCGCAGATCCGACCACACCTCCCGCATTGAAGATATTTCCCTGAGCGGAATAATAGTAAACCGCGGAATCTGTCACCGCCGCAGGCTTGCCGGAGATACCGCCGCAATACAGATAGTAGTCCGACAGATCGTTGAAGAAACCAAAGTCTGTGACATAGCAGTCCTCGATCAGCCCGCCGATGCCGGTGATCGCGCCGATGCAATGCTCCGCGTGCTTAGTCGGTTCAGCCGGTTCATCCTCCGGCTCGATAATGTTTCCGTCCTCGTCGTATTCGATCACATCCGGCGGCACAACCTCCATAGTCGTGACTGCCTGTTCATCTTCTGTTTCCGGCTCCGGAAGCATCACCGTAATAGAGGAATGCGACACCGAGCAATGCTCGACGATTGTCTCGCCGGTCTCGTAAATCTGTCCGTCCTCCGCGAGATAGTGGTAGTTATACGCCGTGCAGACAAGAAAGCCATAATCCTTGTATTCGTCAGATACGATCGCTGAATTGCGGATATTCACATTTCGAATCACCGCGCCTGATACCGTTTCAAACAGCGGTGCGTCCAGATTCTCGATCAGATAACCGCCGCCGTCATATTCAAAATACTCGGATTCCGGATCTGCTTTCAGTTCATTGACCGTGCGAATCGGGGTATGTGAAGCCCAGACCGGAAAAGAAATATCCGCAGTCTGCTTGAAATAACCCCGCGCCTTTTCTTCGCTCATCAACTCCAGCTGATCGAAATAGTCGATGCGGTACGGGTCATCGCGTGTGCCGGAGCCGCCGCCGTATTTCACAAGAACACGGTACAGCTTGGTATCTTCGGTAAAGTCATAAGCTTGCCCGCCATAATACTCGATCTTTTTTCCATTCGGGTCAGATGTAAAGCCCCACGAATAGCCGGGAACATGGGTGAAGAAATCTTCTTTGTCAAACTCCGGCAGCGTGATGCTCGCTTTGCCCCTGCTGATTGCCCCTTTGAGCTGCAAATCCTCAACCGGCACAGCGGAATAGCTGCGGTCGATCGTAACAGTGATCTGCTCGGCATTCTCCGGCACGGCATCCTGCTTCGGGATAATCAGTCCGTCCTCCGCAACATTGACCGATTCAGGCTGCATCTCGGTCACAGCGGTATTGCGCCCGAAATGCCTGCCTGCTGCAAAAGTGAACATGGAGAACGCCACCGCACCGCCGAGAATTGCCGGTATCAGCCACTTCGGAATACCGCGCCTGCGAATCAACGAGCCGGTTTTGCCGGGCTTTTCGTTTCGGGCAATCTGCATTTCGCCGCTGGCGACAAGCTCCGCCTCGCCCGTTTCGATCATTCGCTCAAACCGCTCATTTTCCAGATTCGCCGTTATGTCCTGCTCGGTGCTGTATACGGAATACTCCGCAACCACCACTTTAGCGTGCTTGTCAGCCGTAAACAGCCGATATTCGCGGCTCTCCGAGATCAGGCGCTTGTCCGGCTGCGGTACTTCGCCGTCCACGGCATCGAGAATCAGAAATAGTGTTGTTTCACTGTCCTTGCCGGATTCCAGCCGCACCTTGCAAAAATACTTCAATTCAAAACCTCCTTCGCGCGGCGCTTTTCGCGCAGCATCATGACCGTGCAAATCCCGCCGCCCGCACCCAGCACAATCAGATCAACCGGATAGAAGCGCCAGTGTTCTTCCTCCTGCACAGTCTCCGGCTCGGAGTCGGTCTGCTCCTGTGTCTGGTACTGCGACACCAGATTCACGAGCACGGCAATCGCAAACAGCACGGTGATCAGGGCGATTGCCTTATTTTCCGCCAGATACCCGCGCACCTTTTCGGCGCGTTTCCTGTGTCCTGCAAACATCACGATTCTCCTTCCGGTATCAGGTATTGCTGTATGCTCGCCGCCGTCAGCGCTGCCCATTGTTTTTCATCCTCTGTGAAATTCAGAACTGCCATGACCTGCTCGGCTGTATAGAAATTGAGTCCGAATGAATATAGGGTATGCAGATGATCGCAGCTGTAATACGGTGTCTGAATCGTCTGCGGCGTATGATTTCGCGTGTTCTCTGCCGCCGCGACTTCACTGTTCAGCCGCGTCTGCATTGTCGAGTCAATTCTTTCATCAATCGTCAGCCCCCAGACACCGTATACACTCGACCAGTTATTGACCACCTGCGCAAATGCCGCGTATGCGTTTTCTACCGCCTGCCATGCGTAGGGCTGACCGGCGGCTGGCGTGTTCCGGTAATATGCAAGCGCAGATAGATACGCATTGCTGCGCGGAGCAACATTCGCATTCCAGTCATCGCGCCTCGTGACCGCATCAGTATATGCCTGCTGCGCCGTCGCGTAAACGGGATTGGCAGTTTCCCGGTAATGCACTGAGCAATTTGCATCCGGACATTCCTGATTCAGAAACTCCGTTTCCGTGACTGTCACCATGTCGGCAACAATGAGGTCAAATACATCCTGCGTATAGCTGATCGGATAAAGCACGCCCTGCGAGCCGTGCGCTTCATTTTCCTGCCGTTCCAGCCAGACATAAGCGATTGCAATGCTGTCTGCTTCCGAAACGGCGAGCTCCCATGCGTTTTTGAGCTGCGTTATCCGTGCATCGGTTGCAAGTGAGGTCTGAAAGGTCGCAGGCGGCTCATTCCGCACCAGATAGACCGTATCGTTGTTTGGCATATCTGCGGTATCGAAGATGAGCGCATCAATCTGATCTGTAAACTCACTTTTTTTCGCATCGACCGCTGCTTCAAAAAAGCCCTTTGCTTCGGCGATTTCTGTCGGAATATCCTCACCGAGCGCAACCGGCGTCGCATATGCTTGCTGCTGTGCATTGTTGTCCTGTCCTGCAACCGCGGTCAGTATAATCAGCAGCGACATGAGCAGATACAATACCAGCCCGATTGCCAACACTATCCATGTTGCGGGAGAAATAAGCACAGCGACCGTATGCACAAGCAGGCTGTGCAGCACATTGACTGTTGCTTTTGCGGCACGGGCGGTTTTGACGGCAGTATCCCTTGTCGTTCTGACTGCCCGTTTTCCCTTTTTCGCGGCATCAGTGCCGAGCCGGACGCTTTCCGCGCCGTGGTCGGCTGTGTCATTCGGGTCAATTCTCCGCACTTTGCTTCACCTCACCGAATTTCGTCGTAATGATTCGGTAAATCTCCGTGTCCGCCGGAAAGCTGTTGTCAAAGGGAATCACGCCGAAATCTCCGGCATAGATCATACCGTTTCCTGCGCCGACACCGTTCAGATAGGTGTCCATCGTTTCCTTCGGGATATGCAGCAGATTTGCAAGCTGTACGCGGTCAGTTTCATTCTGTCCGAGCATCACGACAAACTGCGTGTTGGAGATCATCGTCCGTGCCAGCTCCGAGCGCAGCAGATCGTCCACATTCTGTGTGATACCGCAGGGAACACCGCCCCATTTACGCGCTCTCTTGTAGAGCTCATAGAAGAAGTTTGCGGACTGTTCGGACTTGAACAACAGGTACATTTCATCGACCATGATCTGTGTGCGGATTCCGCGGGCACGTTTTTTCGCAACACGGTCCCAGATGTTTTCGAGGACAATCATCATAGAAAGCGTCTGCATATTCTTTCCGAGTTCCTTGATGTCGTATGCAACGATGCGCTTCTGGATATTGACATTCGTCTCATGTGCAAAGACATTCATGCTGCCGTGAACATACAGATGCAAGGTCTGCCGGAGGTATGCAGCAGCGGAGCGTGTCTGTACCGATGCGTTTTCTTCATATTGTAGCAATTCGTCATAGTATTCCCGCAGTGTCGGCTTCTTGTGATGGTCATAGGTGGAGTGCATCACGCTGTCAATGATTGTTTTCTGAATCGGGGTAATCTCTGCGTCGCCCATAATCGCGCTGAAAAAGGAAAGCAGAAAATCGAGCTTTGCCTTAACAGGATTGTACTCTTTGTCGCTGCTGTCCGGATTTTCGGTCAGGTCAAGCGGATTGATGTGTGTGCCGCTGTTCTCGGACATATAGATGACCTCGCCGCCGAGCAATTCAACCAGTGCCGCGTACTCGCGCTCTGGGTCTACAATGAGTATCTCGTCATTCTGCGAGAGGTAGATGTAGAGAATAATGAGTTTTGCGAGCATTGACTTGCCGCTGCCGGGCATACCGAAAATAAAGGTATTCGGATTGTTAAGCCTGCTGCGGTCAAAGAGAATCATGGAACGGGACAGCTTGTTCTGCCCGAAGTAAATGCCGCCCTCATGCAGCAGCTCGCGGGCGTTGAACGGCATAAAAATCGCCGTGCTGTCTGTATCCAATGTCCGGCGCACCTGAATATTCTGCTCCTTGTCAATCCCGCAGGAATTGCCGATCGGCAGACAGGAATCTAAAGCCTGCTCCTGCCGCCACGGTGCGTCGGAAACTTCAATCTGTCGTCCGCGCAGAATCGTGTTGATCTTGTCCGTTGCGGATTCCAGCTCGTCATAGCTGTCCGCCATAAGCATGAGAATAAACTGCACACGGGTCATCTTCTGATTGTGATTTTGCAGCTTTTCAAGCAATGCTTTCGCTTCGAGTTTGTCCGTTTCCAGCGCCGTACCTTCAATCGGGTCAACAAACGCGCCCTTTGCAGCATTTGCACTTTTGCGCGTTTTTTCAATTTCTTCCTGTTTCATGTCTGTCAGCTTTCGCTGCACAAGCCGCAGTGCTTCCGCCTGATCGACAAAGTCAATGTTTTCGGAGATAATCATATTGAGGTTCGTTTCCAGCAGCTCACAATAGATGCTGTCAGACACTTCCGCACCGAGCCTCTTGAAATACAGACACCGCGCAAACTTGTCATTGAACATGAAGTAGTTTTTCTTGAACTCAAAGTAATCCGGGCAGCAGAGCTGCTTTTCTGCTTTCCGCGCAAACTCTGAGCGGGAAACTGTGTCGATCTGTTTGTCCACATCGCAGAGAATGTCCGTCATCAGGCGAACGCGATCATTCGCCGTCAGCGGAATTGCTTTTGTGCCGAGCAGGGCAAGGCTGCGGTTCATGTGCTGCTCGATGTTGTAAAGACGGGAATTGGCTGTTTCAAAATCCACGGCACAGACCGTTACGGTGATGTATTTATGGCATTGCAGCCCTTTCTGTCCCTCCATGATCTTGCCGCGCATCACATCATTGAATTCATGCCGCTGGTGATCGTGACCGTCCTGTCGATCTTGCAGCAGCAATCGTCCCTCAAAATCCTCACGGTTGATGCGGCTGTTGACGAGTGAGATTTGGACAGAAACACTGCAGTCAAAGTGATTCAGCAAATCGGCAAACTGCCGCAGCTTGTCTTCCTGCTGATCTTCAGTCAGCGCGGTATAGTTAATGTCCGGCACAAGATAGGTTTTGCTGTATAGGTTCACCGTTTCGCGCCCGACCTTGACATTGCTGCGGTTCAACATGATGTAATTTGTGACGAAATACTCATAGGGGAGCGTCTGAATCACCGTGCGCTTGACTTGCTTGCCGGATTGCTCCTTTTTTGCTTTCGGCTGTTTGGTATCTGCACGCCGTTCCTTGTCCTGCTCTCTGGCAGATTTCTTCTCTCTCAATCCAAATCACCCTTTCTCTCATATTCACCGGTTTCGATTCGCTGCTGTACGATTTCCTGCTCGATAATCTCCTCATGAAGCTGCTGAAAGATACCGTCCGCATCTTCATACACGCGAATCTGCGGACGGAACCACATATTGCAGCACGCTTTTACAAGTTCCTCAAAACGCATCCCTTTGAATGTATAGAAT
>JAEEGK010029766.1_pt1 | contig 10866 bp, 14 predicted proteins | sample 8958771 | NCBI WGS metagenome assembly JAEEGK01 (sample SAMN16246547, study PRJNA631951) | gut metagenome | biome: gut microbiome; feature: rumen; material: SC-attached | host: Bos | place: Iran: Karaj | collected 2018-10 | reverse complement strand
ACTTTGCTGTATTTCTTTTTTACGGCTTCTGTGTGTAAAATTTCCGGTTTTTTTCACATAAAATGATATATTTCTACTAAATAAGTAGATTATATACTTTTTATAGAAAAAGTCAAATTATAAATATATAAGTTTTACGAAAATAGTCATATAAATAAATTAGGAGCGAATTCAAAAATCATTCTCAAAGAAGCAAATAAGAATAGGAATATTCATTCAGTTTTTGATAATCTCCACCCAGTTCTCATAAATAATAAAGTAATTATAAGCGTAAATATTAAAATAAACATAGAAAACATATTATCATACATTAGGCTTCCCAATATGCTTTCACAATTTCATATCAAACATTTAGGAGTTAGATGTAGAGGTGTTATTACAGAAGAAATTCAAACGATTCAGAGAATATTAAATATATCAGATCCTATTACATTTCATACTCACATATCATATTTTTTTTTGATAATAGCTGCTAAAGTGGCCGCCATTTCAGGTAAACTAGTACCTGCTGCAATAATTGTAGCTCAAATTGCCCATTCAGAAACTCAAAAATGCTGAGCGATAAATACAGCAGAATTGACTACCAAGTCTGAAGCCATAACTAAAATTCATAAACTAGCAAGCAATTTCGCAAAATTCAAAATCATTCACAATTCGCGTTCTGATCATCTTCACTTCTTTTTTCTGAAGGAGGATATAGTAAAGAAAATCACTAAAGTTAATAAAAATCCGATTCAATACGAGGATATTCATAGATTTAATCAAAATTCCCCCTCAACAGTTTCTCAAGTGACTACACAAAGCAACAGAGAAATTGCGAAAAGAATATAAAAATTTTTTGCCAATGGAGCTTCAATATCATTTATTTCTTCTCATCCAGATTCTTTCTTAAACCAAAGATATGAATTATAACCAACCAATAAAGCCAACAAAATAGCTCATTCTCGTCGAAGAACTTGTTGATCTCGAAGCATAAAAAGAATCAGACACGTAACAAACACCAAGAAAAGTCAGTCTCTATATACTAATTTCCTTTGAATAATAATGGGAGCTACTATTGCAGATAATCATAAAATGAATCATAAATTGAATATATTTGATCAAATTATATTTCCTACAGACAAAGATCCACTTCCATTAAGAGCAGACATCCCAGATAAGAATAACTCAGGAGCTGATGTTCACATAGCTAAAACCGTCAATCAAATTAACAACGAAGAAACTTTGAAATATTGAGCGATTCTAACACTTGTATTAATCAAATGGTTCGCAGCATATCACAGTAGAGCTAATCAAATTATTAGAACGATACAGGCCAATATCATATTATTATTTTATATTATAAAAACCGTGATTCAGATTAAAGTTTTTAAAATTTAATTCAAGTAGATTAAATTCTGATTTCCTTGAATACTGTACCTAAATTTTCATGAAATAATAAATCTGCAAATCTATCCTGAGAAGTTACATCTCTATTTATGATAACTATCCTATTTCATCCATAATATTGTATCAAAGTATTAGCTGGATAGACGGTTAAAGAGGTTCATCAAATGATAAAAAGGTCGGCATTTCTCAAAGCTATCACTGACTGCATCCAAGCATTTTGTGGTAGCTGTTCTTCATATAAAGTTACATCTGGTCTAAGCATTCATCAGCAACCACAATATGGGATATCTCATTTGAATGTGAACAAAATGTCAGGATCAAACTGCTTTCCACATTCATCACAATAAACTCTCTGAGTAGTTCCATGAACTTCTAATACGTTTTTGCTTCATGCTTTTTGATGTAATCAATCAATATTTTGAGTGATTATTGCAGAAAGTTTTCAGACTTTTTCTAATCCTGCGAGTTTTTTATGAGTAATGTTGGGTTTCACTCATCTACAATCCATTTTTTGCCTGTAATATTCGAAAAATACTTTTGGTTCATTATATAGACATGAATGGCTGAGTAAATATTCAGGTTGATATTTTTCAAACTGAACATCATGCTGATTATAAAGTCAGTCTTTACTCCTAAAATCAGGAACTCCGCTTTCAGTAGAAACTCCAGCTCATCAGAAAAATACGATATGATTAGACTGATCTATCAAATCTTGAAATTGTTTAATTCTGTCCTGAAAGTCTGATTTTATCATTGATTAATCAGCATTATTAATTTCCAATTGCTCAACATACTCAGCATTATAATAATGACTTCCAGCAGCTCAATCTACAGAATAAACCTTTCATTGAAAAGTAACTATATCTCAAGCATTAACTTGACTTAGAAATCATTCCCACATTCACTGCGCTAAAAATATATAATCTGTATGGTCTTCATAACTAGCCATCAAAACTAGAGTTCATTCATTTCTTTCTTTTTCAAATCAATCATTTTCTCAGAGAATTGTATAATTTTCTGGTCAGAATTCTTCTACGGGATTTCAATTTACAAAATCTTGAGTTTCAATTTCATTTCATTCTTCATCATAAGTAATCCAAGTTCATTCTTTCATTCACTTGACGTAAGTTCAGACTTCTCTGACTGCTCAATTGTCATAATATGAAATAAATTCTTCAGTTTTATTGGTCTCTTCATCTACAACAGTATCTGTATCATTTTGTGTTTCTATTTCGTTATTTTTAGATCCACAACCCATTAAACTAAGAGAAAAGGCAGATAAAAATCAGATTAAAAATAATTTTTTCATTATTAAATTATATTAACAAATAAAATTCTACAAATAGGAATAATTAATTATTCTAATTTTACAAGTACTAATATTTTGTTTTGAAATATTATTATAGATTTTTATAAGTAAACGTTAATTTTAGAATACAGCGAGAATATGAATTTTATTAAACAAAATATTTATTACTTTTTGTTCGTGATATTAATTTTTGAGTGACCAGTTACTGCTTTTGTAGGTTGAGATTATGCAGCTCAATGAGAATTAAATCTCGTATTATTTTGTATCGTAGCTCTTGCTTGAGATGTTGTTGGAGACTTGGCCCTTTATTTTTTATGAAGATATCTTCATAAATCTAAACTATTAAATAAATATAATCTCTTAAAAAAAACTAAAGAGTATATTGTTGAGCAAAAATTTCTTGAGAAGCTTTTGTCTAAATACGCATTTTTATATTTATTTGTGGTGAAAATTACACCATATGTATCATGAACCTGACTCACAATAGCGTGAATCAAAAAATATAATTTTTGGAAGTTCTTCTTTTATTGTACTATTATCTCCTGTATAGTAAAAGCTGTGTACATATGACTTGGGTATCTATGAGGAATAAGTTTGGAGAAGCTTGAGCTAATTCAAGATGGATGGTGTAATTTTATACTATTTTTGATCTTATGAATTATTCTTTTCTATGTAGTAAGATTATTTTCAAAAAAGTTCCTAGTACGATTAAAAAAAAAGTTTAAAGAAAATAAATAAAATCAGATTTCTACTCAGTAGATATAATTAAATCAGCAATCTCTTTTCAGTTCTTCGTTGGTACAAATCATATAATATCTCATTTACAGTACACTTTATACCATTGGGGGAATCTCTGAATATTTTTTTCTCAGTAATTTGATATACATATAATTTTACAATTATAGTTTAATTTTAAGTATTGCCATAAGAAATCATCTCATAATGGTTGTTCTCTTCCATTCCAAAAGAAAAAATTATCCAATATTATAAAATCTCAATTTTTAATTTGAGATAAATAAGGAATCGGATTATCAATATTTGTCGTTATGGGGTAGGAGAGTTGTGGCAAGATTTCCTTTAGTTCACGATAAATGCTCTCTCCATAAATATCATCAAATATCCAGCAATTAGTCATTAATAAAGTTTATATAAATCAGATTTTTGATAATTATTTTTAAAATTAAAGCAAATAAAAAAGACCTCCATAAAGAAGGTCTTATATTTTTATTTTATTTCTAATAATCAAATTGATAATTTCTAGTTACATTACCATTTTGTACAGAAGCTGCTACTACTTTCAAAGTTTCAGGTTTTACAATATACAATACTTTAATTTCTGTATCATCTTGAAGTTTAACTTCAGTATCAGTGTAAATCATTCCATCTTCAATTGCAGAACTTACAATATTTCTCGAAGCCATAGTTGCATGTTCTGGTATCAACAATGTGTGAGATAAATCTTCTGGATAAATATACTCTCATGAATCAAACTCATCAGTTTCCATATTGTATACAGTATAACTATAGGATATAGGGAAATTTTCATCAATAACTTGGTCTAATTCCTCGTTAGTTAAAGATGTCTTTACTCATTCAGGTAAAATAACATCAACATTTTCTCCATTTGGAGTGTTTGTTATTCCAAGATCGTTAGATGGCAAATCTCATTCTGGATTTTTATTTGAATTACATCCAGCCAAAGTTAAACATGCTACTGCTAATATAGCAATGAGTCCAAGAGTTCTCTTCATAATGCGAAATTTATAATAATAAAAAGCTAAATCTGATATATTGAATCTATGTATAATTTCAAGAGTTAATCTGATTCAAGCAAGTATAATAATAAAATTAAAGCAAACAAAAAAGACCTTCATAAAGAAGGCCTTTTTTCCTATATCAAATATTAACCAAATCCATTACTTAAGATTTCCCATTCACCAGCAGCATTTTTACCTAAATACCAACTCCATCCAGTGATATCAGTGTTAGGTTCGAAAGCTCCAGCCATTACAGTATCTTGTTCTGGAATGTGGAAACTTGAAGTGAATACAGCACATTCTGTAGCTTCAGCATTGAAGCTTTGGCAATATTCAAGATTTGCACTAGAAATTTCATCTCCAGCATAAGCAACTTCAAGTGATTCAACTTTAACATCCCATTCATTATCAACTGTATTTCTAATTACAGCTTCAGCAGCAGCTAAATCTTCTGCAGAAAGTTCAGTTACAGGATGATTTGCTCTATAATATTCCCATTCTTCCACTTCTGTTCCATCAGCTAATCTACACATAGAATATTGATTTCATTCTTCATCTTCCATAGGAACTAATTCTCCTCCTTGTTCTACACAGTAAACAGCTGCAGGATTAGGCATTCCTACAAAATCTTCTACTGTATTATACATGATTTCTCCTGGTTGGCATTCTCAATTTTTGAAAGACCATTCTTCACAATAACTTCCATCTTCGAACATACAAAGTCATTCTTCAAGATTTAAAGTTCCACCGTTTTCTTCACAGTAAACAGCTGCAGGATTTGGTATTTCTGCATTTTCATCTGGATTTTCTACAGGAGCATTTTTGTTACATCCAGCTAAAGTTAAAGCTCCCATTGCTAGCAAAGCAACAAGTCCAAGTGTCCTTTTCATAATAAAAAATATTTTATAAAATAAAAAAATAACAATTTTGATATAAGTAAATGGTATGATTTTTCAAGGGAATAATCTGATTTTTATCACATTTTTTATTTGAATTTATTTTACTAAATCCTACAATATACTATGTTTTTTAGATTAAATATATTATTTTATGTCGTCAAAAGTTTATTTTACGAGAGATATTACCCCTGATGGTTTAAAGAAAATATATAATGCAATTGGTGTTAAGTTGCCTGGTAAAGTTGGTGTTAAGGTATCAACTGGTGAAAGGGGAGCTAAAGGTTATTTAAAAGCTAATTTAATCAAACCTTTGGTAGATGAATTAAATTGAACTATTATTGAGTGTAATACTGCATATCCTGCGACAGCAAGAGATACCACAGAAGAACACTTAAAAGTTGCTAAAGAACATGGATTTACGGATATGGGAAATGGTATAGAAATAATGGATGCTGAAGGAGAATTTGAAATACCAGTTCCAGCTAACTCTAAACATTTAAAATTTGATTTAATTGGAGAAGGGATAAAAAAATATGATTCTATTCTCAATTTATCACACGGAAAAGGTCATATTGCTGGCGGTTTTTGAGCTAGTCTAAAAAATCAAGCTATTGGTATAGCTTCTCGTAATGGAAAAGCTTATATTCATAGTTGCGGTCAAACTACAAATCCAGTTAAATGTTGGTCATGTCATTTTGAACAAATAGAATTTATTGAATCGATGGCTGAAGCTGCAACTGCTGTTGCAGATTATTTGAAAGAAAACAACAAACCAATTCTTTATATTACTGTGGCAAATGCAATAAGTTTGGATTGTGACTGCGATGCTCATCAATGAGATCCAGTTATTGCAGATATTTGAATTTTTGGAAGCTTGGATCCTGTTGCAAATGATCAAGCATTTATTGATGCTATTTGGGCAACTCATGAAGAGTGAACAAAAGATATTCAAGAGAGGATAGATACTAGAAAATGAAGACATATCACTGAATATGCAGAAAGTCTTGGACTTGGAAGTACAGATTATGAATTAATAAATATTGATGAATAGTTTTATTTATAATTATAAATAATGTCTAAAACACTTGTGGTTTATTATTCACTCTCTTGAATGACTAAGAGGGTAGCAGAAGCTATAGCCAAAACCAAGAAATTCGATTTAAAAGAAATCCAACTAGAAAAACCTATATCAACTTTAGAGGCTTATGCAAAATGATTCTTCATCAGAAACTCAAAAAATCCACCTAAACTAAAGGAAGATATAGATATTTCAAAATATGATACTATTTATATTTGAACTCCGATTTGGTTTTATACAACGACTCCAGCTATTAGAAGTTTTATAAAAGATAAGGATTTTAAGTGAAAGAAAGTGGTCCCATTTTGTACGGACGGCTGAAATTGTTGAAGTTATTTCAGAGTTATGGAAGATTTATTAAAAGATGCAGAAATTTGAGAGTGAAAAGAATTTCAATTTGTAAATAGAATAAGTGACGAAGATCTGTTAAAACAAATTGAAGATTGGATAAAATAGAACTAAAATCATATACTTTGTTATAAGAAATCTGATTTTAATTTTTTTATAAACATGTTTAAAGAGGAATTAAACAAGAAACACAGCTCATTAAAACTTATATTAACAGTAATATTTATTGCAGCACTATTGGTAAGTAATGTTATTACATGAAGGCAAATAGCATTGCCACTGTGAATTACTATGACAGGGGCTATAATCATCTTCCCAATTACTTATATTTTATCTGATGTCTTTAGTGAAGTATATGGATACAGGTGGAGTAGAATTACATGTTACTTATGATTTGCCTGTAACTTGGTAATGTCTTTGACTTTTATGGCAGTAATAAATATGAAAGCTCCAGAATATTTTACAAATGCTGAAGCTTATTCTACAGTTTTATGAAATACTTGGAGAGTGTTATGGGCTAGTTTGTTAGCATATGTGATTTGAGATTTTGTAAATGATAGAGTATTTCAAAAGATGAAATCTAAACACGTTCATGATAATAAATGATTTGGTTGGAGAGCAATATTATCTTCTTTAGCCTGAGAAACAGTAGATAGTGGGATATTTATTCCATTGGCATTTATATGAACTATGCCAACAAATACTTTGTTGATAATGATTGCAACACAGGTAATTTTAAAAGTGTCTTACGAGGTAATAGTATTACCACTTACAATATATGTAACAAAAAAAGCACAAAAATACGAGAATAAATTGAATTAGTAATTTTGTTCTTTCAACATAGCTTCAGGTCGATTTGTATACGATATCTTTTGATCTAAATTCCTAATTTTCACGATATCTGCATCATCTAAAGTAAAATCAAAAACATCAAAATTTTCTTTCATCCTTTCTATATGAGAAGTTTTTGGAATAACTATTACATTATTCTGAATAAAAAATCTGAGCATGACTTGAGCAACGGTTTTATTGTGTTTTTTTGCAATTTTTAGCAAAACTTCATTTTCAAATAGCCCAAATCTTCAGGCTCATAAAGGACTCCAAGATTCATGTACACAATTATAACCTTTCAAAAATTCATGCATTTTCCATTGTTGCCACATAACGTGTGTTTCAATCTGATTTATTACTGGTTTAATTTCACAATTTTCATAAATATCTAAGAATTGTTCCTCGTTAAAATTTGATAATCAAATAGCTCTGCATTTTCACTGTTTGTAGGCTGTTTCAAGCGCTTTATAGATACTGAGATTATCTCATTTCGGCCAGTGAATTAAAATCAAATCGAAGTAATCATATCAGAGTTTTTTCAATGAAATATCAATTCATTTTAGGGTATTCTCATATCATTTAGTTATTAATTTTGTGGTTACGAAAAACTCTTCTCTATCGATTCATGATGCCTTAATTCCTTGTCAGACTCATCTTTCATTCTCATAATATTGAGCCGTATCTATTAATCTATATCAAGTTTTGATTGCATCCAAAACTATATCTTTAGCATCATCTTGAGCTACTTTATAGACTCAAAATCAGAGCATTGGTATTTGTATTCAGTTGTTTAATGTTATGTATTGCATAATCGATTTTAATGAAAAATTAATGTCAGCAAAGATTTGGGTTAGTATAATATCCCTCCAGACTACAATCATATGTTCAACAATTTAGATAATGGTTAACATATTCGCAACTTTCTTTTCGCGAATTGTAACCATTAGTTACCTTGAAAGTACGTGCGATATTACTTTTAAAGTATGTTATTATATCGCATTTTTTATTAAATCATCGTTCACATCTGTTATGCCACGGAATATAGCCAAATCTTAGTATTATCAATACTATAAGAGCCATAAATAAAACGATTAGAATAATCCATTGTTTCTTTTTTGTCATAATTAATAATAGTCAAGTAAATTAATAGCAGAAGTTACCAGAAATTAGCCTATCCAAAGTACACATTTCCTCGGGTATTCCACAATGCTTATCTTTATAAGAATCTATACATTCCTGATATTTTTCTCTATACCAATCACTCTTATATAGCTCTTCCAAATTATCATATCACTGATTTTTGTATCGTTGTGTTGTATAGTCAGAATGTTTATTTATGTCTGAAGATCTGTTTACGGCAAAATATGTAAGATATCATACAAAAGATAATCCACAGAATAAAATAATCGAAAGAATTAATAAAATCCACCTTTTTTTATTCATGTTTTTTGTTAAGATATACTAAAATTATTCACAATAATTATGCGTTATCACACTTCTAAAACCACAAGAACCATCACAAGGAGTTTCTTCTACGATAAACATACAATCCTCATAACTAAACAAATAAAGTCGTCCTCCTATTATTAACAAAGTAAGTAGTACTACAACAAGAATCAAGATAATCCATTTCTTTTTAGACATATGATTATTTATAGTAAGGTAAATTAATGTCGGCAAAGGTCATGGTTAAGATAATATCATTCTATACTACAGTCGTATCATCAACAGTTTAAGTAATGATTAACATATTCACATTCTTTCTTCCGTGAGTTATAATCATCTGGCTCCTCCATATGGCTAACATAGAATCAATGTCAATATCTAATAAGTGATAAAGCAAAAAAACAGACAGGCAAAATTAAAACTAACCATTTACCTAATTTTTTATATTTACTAAATTTTTTAACAGTAATTAAAACAATTCCAATAATCAATCATGGTATTCATATAAAGAATTGAATAAATAATAGGATAACTATGATTATTCTCATTATATTATAAAACGTTTTATAATCCATGTTTAACTTATACTTGTAAAAGAATATACATATTTTGTATTATTGTAATCCAAACTTCTTTCTTAAATAACTAGCTAATTCTTCATATTTTTTCTGTTCTTCGTATCAAGCAAATTTCCATGAATAACTAATCATATCCACCACACTTTGATAAATCTTTTTAGTCTGTTCAGGCCCCAATTTCCTTGCATCTGGATAATCAGTTCTTAGTTTCTTTGCATAGTCTGCACTTATTTTTTGATATTTTTCAGGTAAATCTCACCAAGTGGAAGTAAGTACGGCAATAACTGCATTAACGGCTTTTAAAGTTCTGATTTTTTCTATTTCTTCTTTGTTGCTTAATCTATCATAATTTTTATTTGCTTTTGTTTTGCTATAATCTTTGGTAAATAAACTTAATTTTCATACTCACTTGAAGTGATCTTGCCAATATTTATCAATTTTACTTATTTGAACTTTTTTTCATGAGGCCCCTATCATCTCATTATTTCACATATAGAAAGCTACATGAGTAATCTCATTTTTTGATTCATAAGTATTCTTGTAGAAAAGCAAGTCTCAGACTTCAGCTTTTGATAAATCTGTGTGCATATTTCATGTGGATGAAAATTGTTCTCATTGCATTGCGGAATTTCTTTCTACGGTAATTCAGACGTTTTGTAAGATAACTTGTACAAATCTACTGCAATCAGTGGGATCTCATGGCAAGTCTCCATTTCATCAAAACATATAGGGACTATCAATAAAAAGTTTTGCAACTCTGATTATTAAATCACGATCTTCCGCAGTTATTTTTGTAGCCATATTTAATTATTTAAATTCTAAAACCATCATAAAACTATCAGTATTTTCGCAAAAATCAAGCATAACTTACTTGTACTTTAAGATATTTTATTGACTTTTTTGGGTGTTTTTGTATAATCTAAATACTATGTATTATACATTTATATAAAACATAAAATTAATGGAAACAAAAGATTTTTTGAAAAAATTTAAAGGATTTTCTGTCCAAGACTTTGAGGATCTTACTTACGCAATGATTAAGCCGGACGCTGTCTCTGCGAAAGATGAAATTATTCGCGACATTGAGAGTAGGGGATTCAGCATTTTATTCCAACATGAGTACCAATTCTCAAAGGAACTTGCCGAAAATTTCTACTCCGAACACAAAGGAAAGGGGTTCTATGACCGTCTTGTTGATCAAATGACAGCAGGTCCTGTTGTTGTTCTCATT
>JAEEGK010029765.1_pt1 | contig 10866 bp, 8 predicted proteins | sample 8958771 | NCBI WGS metagenome assembly JAEEGK01 (sample SAMN16246547, study PRJNA631951) | gut metagenome | biome: gut microbiome; feature: rumen; material: SC-attached | host: Bos | place: Iran: Karaj | collected 2018-10 | reverse complement strand
AATACGCCGAAGGTCTGCTCGCCGTCAAGTACCGCACCATGGGCAAAGACGGCAAAGTCTTGGGAGGACCATTCTACTATATCGAAACGGGCATCAAGGAACGTTTCGGCTGGAACATGAAATGGCTCGCAATTTTGTTCGCCATTTTCGGCGTGCTCGCGGGGCTTCTCGGAATCGGAACCATCACACAAGTGAACGGCATTACTTCGGCCATGGCACGGCTCACTCCGAACGCCCCTGAACTCATCAATCTCGGCGGCAATTCCATTTCATGGACTACCGCAATCACGGGCCTACTCGTCACCGCATTCGCCGCAACAGTTATCATTGGCGGGCTCAAGCGCATTGCAAAGGTTTCGACATACATTGTCCCAATCATGGCGATTATTTATATCCTTGCCTGCATGCTCCTGCTGCTCCTCAACTTTGAACAAATTCCAACGGCCATACAAACTATCGTGCAAGCAGCGTTCAATCCGAGTGCCATTACCGGCGGCGCCGTAGGTACAATCTTCATAGCCATGCAAAAAGGGATCGCACGTGGCATCTTCAGTAACGAAGCGGGTCTCGGTTCAGCCCCGATCGCCGCTGCCGCCGCAAAGACAAAAGAACCTGTTCGTCAAGGCCTAGTCTGCATGACAGGCACATTCTTCGACACCATCATCATTTGTACAATGACGGGTCTTGCAATTGTCGTCTCGGGCGCTTGGGATCCAAAACTCGGACTTGAAGGCGTAAACATCACCATGGAAGCATTCTCCCGCGGTCTTGCGATTATTCCCGCAGGCTCAAGCATCGCTCCATTCTTCCTCGCCATTGCGCTCGTATTCTTCGCATTCACGACAATTCTTGGTTGGGCATACTACTCCGAAAAATGCCTACAGTACCTGATGGGAGGCAAGAACGCAAAGGCCATACTTGTTTACCGTTGGGTCTATATCGCCGCCATCTTCATCGGTCCTTACCTCACGGTCAGCGCAGTCTGGACAAGCGCAGACATCTTCAACGGGCTCATGGCATTCCCGAACTTGGTTGCGCTGATTCTCTTGAGCGGCATTGTTTCGAAGGAAACCAAAGATTACCTGGAACGACTCCACAACGGGCATGTGGGCGATTAGTTAGTAACGCAGTTAGTTTCGCGATTATACAAAAAAGGCCTCCCGCAAGGAGGCCTTTTAAAATTTGCTTTGAACGCTTCTTATTAGCGTACACCGCATGTCAGCGGAACATCAATATCAAATTCCAGAGTCGAACCGACAGGTATTCCACTAGCATTCACCTGAATTTCTTTATAGTCATTCCCGCTAAGAGCAACCTTATTAACGGTACCCTTAAAAGCACCCGTCGTAGAATTTGCTTTTGCACGATCTATTTGGCAGAATACATAACCATCATTTTGTACACTCACAACGACAGCCGAAGTGCCCTTAGGCAAATCGATAGCACCAGCCTTTTGTGTCGTCGTAATTTGATATTCCGGACCGTCAGTAATCTTTACAGCCGGGCAAGTCTTTACTTCAATCATGGTATTGTCGTTATTCTTGACCACGAGCTTCGGAACATATCCCGGATTCGCCGCAGTAAAGGTCTTGACATACGCTTCCGAGCCAGGAGCACCATCCCATTCATAGGAAAGCGTCAAACCGGGACTTGTGGTGCAACCCGTTACCGCCCACGCCACATCAGGTGTCGCAGTAAAGTCCACCGACTTAGACGCTGTAGTGCACGTGCAACCCGTAATCTTAGCACCGTTCACATGGACCGGAGAGCATGTCACAGGATAACTGCTACCACCGAGGGTGACAGTCACTGTAGCGCCATGGCTACCCGATGTCGCATAAGAAACAGACTGCGAAAGACCAGAGGCGCCCGTAGCTTCTGCAGTAGGAGGCGTTCCGCCTTCAAAAGTCCAAGCGAACGAAGCTTTGATCAAATCAGTTGTAGCGACTGACGCGCCACGGGTAAACTTCCAGGTCGTCTTTACGCCCACATCAACCGTAGCAAGAGCCGGATCCGGAGCACAGGTACCAACACCATTTGTAATAACAACTGCAGAACTCGAAGACTGGATCACCGGGCCAGGTCCCTGAGTAGAAGACCTTGGCGTATAGGAATACGGAGTCGAAGAAGACAGATTGATTTGGAACTCAGAAGAAGAAGACTGAGGCTGCTGCGAAATCGAAGAACTCGGGCTAGAGAACGTCGCAGACGAAGCCGGAGGAGGCTGCTGTTTAGAAGAACTCGATGATTCCGGAGTTCCTTCAAAGCATTGCGGACATAATTCTCGCGTCAGCACGTCCTTGACAACACCGAATGCCGGATCTTCCATCTCCATGCCCATCGTTTTATCGTCTTCATCGGCTTTAAAAATTTCACCACTACCGCACGCCCAAAAAGTTGCGGCCAAACCGAAAGACATCATTCCTAGATAGAACTTTTTATTCATAAAAAACCTCTTTGATAGAAAAATAACTTAAAATAGGGCGAGATGCAAATACTGTAAGCGTTTTTTATTAGGGAAATTGCAAAAAAAACGCCCCGGAAAAAATCCGAAGCGTTTGTAAAGTTATTTATACAGTCCAGTCGTATCTCTATAATACACTAGAAGTCAATAATACCCGGATCAAAAGATGATGTGGGAGTCGAATTGGACGAACTGGGCTTTGGCTCTCCCGAAGAAGAACTTACCAATATCACTTCCTCAGACGAAGAACTCACTTCCTTGGCCTTAACCACAAGCATCGGATCCCCTTCGCTATCGGTACCGCAAGCAAGCACCTCCGTGGTAAACTGAACCATCGGTTCCTTGTTTCCTATCGAGGAATACTTCACGGTAATCTTCGTGGACCCGTTTCCTCTCTGTTCTCCACTGACAAGTTCTCCACCAATTCCAATATCCATCCAGTTGTGCTTGGCACTAAGCGTGCTACCATCAGGACCGGCAACATACCAATCGACTTCTTCGCCAACAAATATTTCGCGCTTGCTTACAGCACAATGGCCTTCAGGTAAAGCACTAGACGAAGACTTCGCCTGCGACGAGCTGCTCTTTGCCACAGAAGAAGACGAAGGTTTATCTACCGCAGAAGAAGATGTTGCAGGTCCGCCACCTTCCTCATATACGGTGAGATTGTCGCAGTCAAAGTATTCACCGTCGAAGTAAATCCCAGGACCGAATTTCTTGCCAGCTTTTTGGAACTTCACCGTAATTTCCGGCAGGCCAGATCCAGTAATTTTGCCACTGACAATATTCTTTTCGATTTCGTTATTCAAGTCCCAATTAAAATCAGCAGAATCCTTGGAGCCATCATCCGGCAGATAACGCCAAATGACCTCGTCGCCTACATGGACAACGTCCGGCATCAGCAATTCGCACTTGCCAGAAACATGCTGCGGATCCGTTTTCTTACTGCTCGAAGATCCCTTGGAATCGCTGGAACCCGAATCATCGCCAGAGCTGGAATATTTAGTCGAAGAAGAAGACTTGGTAGAGCCGCTGCTATTTTTCCCAGAACTAGAAGATTTGGATTTCGAGCTACTGGACTTGTCCTTCGAGACGCTACTGCTACTTTCTTCCTCATCGGAAGAACTGCTGTGGACGACAAGTTCAACATCACAGTTCTTTTTGCCCTTGCAGTATTGCTTGATAAAGGATTTCGCCATCTCGATGCTGTCTGCTTCTTCAATTTTTTTCTTAACCATTTCGTCAGCATCGGTAACATAGACAATATCGCCTTCGCCGCAAGCCCACATAAAGAACATTGCAGACGAAATAAATAATGGTAATAAAACTTTCCGATCCATATTTTTCCCCATTCTTTTAAATTCTATTCCTGTACCTCACCATCCACCGAAATTTTACGTTGTCCTGTAATGAACTGGTGAACATAAGGATTACTTGTATTTTTTATCTCATCGACGGTCCCCACCTCGATGATTCTCCCATTCAATAGCATGGCTATTCGGTCAGCCACTTTAAAGGCGCTCACCATGTCGTGCGTCACCACGACCGATGTCACGCCAAGCTTACTCTGCATATCCAAAATAAGATCATTAATGACGTCACTGGTAATCGGGTCAAGACCCGTCGTCGGTTCATCGTACAAAAGAATTTCCGGATTGAGCGCAATCGCTCTCGCAAGCGCCACGCGCTTACGCATACCGCCCGAAAGTTCCGACGGCATCTTTGTACGGAAAGACGGCACCAGGTTAATCAACTTGAGTTTCTCGGTCACCACGTCCTGGATTTGCTTTTCGGACAATTCCGGATGATGTTCGCGAAGAGCAAAAGCAATATTCTCGCCCGTGTCCATGGAATCGAACAAGGCGCCCATTTGGAACAACATTCCCATTTTGCGGCGAATCGTTCGCGTATCGAAGAACTTCGGTGTACTGATAGTCACGCCATCGACCGTCACTTCACCGCCATCCGGCTGTAGAAGCCCGATCATGTGCTTCAAGATAACAGACTTACCGCCACCGGACTTACCGATGATGACCATCGTTTCGCCACGGCGAATATCCAAGTTCACATCTTCGAGAACCGTCTGAGGTCCAAAGGATTTTTTCAGTCCCTTGAGTCGGATAGCAATATCGTTCGGGTCGATTTTTACATTCGGCATAAACTTAAACCTCTAGAAGAACATGAACGCATCAAGAATAAAGTCAGAAACTAAAATCATAAGACAACTGGAAACCACAACGCTCATCGTCGCAAGGCCAACGCCATGCGCACCCGGCTTGGAATGCGTCCCGTGATAGTACGCGAGGACAAAGATGATTGTTCCAAAAACAACAGACTTGATAATCCCCGCCCACAAGTCCAAGTTTTCGAACAGGTACTGCATACCGGTTGAATAGGTGTAGGTCGTGATGTCCAGCGCAAGTACACAAACAATCCAACCACCAATCAACGCAAGCGCATTCGAGATGGCGGTCAGGCACGGAATCATCGTCAAAAATGCAAAATACCTCGGCATTGCCAAATAGCGGTATGGGTCGAGCCCAAGCACCTCGTAAGCCGAAAGTTCTTCCTTTTCTTTCATGGAGCCGATTTCGGCAGCAACGGCGCTCCCAACGCGTCCCGAAAGCACTATCGCCGTAAGCAAGGGGCCAAGTTCAATCAGAACCATCTTGCACGCAGCGGTCCCTACAAACTTGTCCGATACAAGATTGTGGAATTCGAACTCCGCCATAATCGTTGCGACCATGCCTGTAAATATGGAAGTCACAAACAAAAGCGGGAGCGAGGAAACGCCAACCGAAATCATTTCCTTTACAATCAGCGCCGGATTCCTATGTATAAAGCGGAACTGCTTGATTGTGACAAGCAAAATGCAAATACATTCGCCCACGGAGGCGACTGCATCGACAATCGTTTGTCCAATCCAATATATAGGTTTCAGAATCAACGTCATCGCACTTCCTTAAAAACTGCCAAAGTCGGCAACCTGCGGTCCACCGTCATCGTCATCTGAACCATATTGATAATCTTCGCCACCGTCCATGCCCTGCTGCTCGGTCGCATCGTAGAACGTCGTGTATTCCGGCACGAAACTCATGTCGATATCTTTAACGGAACCATTACGGTGCTTAGCCACAATTAGCCTTGCCTTGTAGCGGTCTTCGTCCTTGTGCGTCTGCACGAACTCGCGTTCCACGAACCACACCATGTCGGCATCCTGTTCGATAGAACCGGATTCACGCAAGTCCGAAAGTTGCGGGCGTTCGCGGCCTTTTTCTTCGACCTTACGGCTGAGCTGAGCAAGCGCAATGACCGGAATACTCAGTTCCTTCGCCAAAATCTTTAAGCCACGGGAAATGGCACCGATGGCGACCGCACGGTTTTCTTCTTTACCCGTCTTCATCAACTGCAAGTAGTCGATGATAAGGAGATCGAGGTGCCCCTTGTGCTTCAGCTGGCGCGCCTTGCTCATGAGTTCCATGATGCCGAGGTCGGCGTTGTCATCGACAAACAATGGAGCCTGGTTAATCGGAGTCACAGCGGCGATAATCTTCTTGATTTCGTCGGAGTTGAGCTTACCGTTGCGCAGCCTACTCTGATCGACTTGCGCCTGCGAACAAAGCAGACGCTGTGCAAGTTGGATGCCGTCCATTTCCAAGCTGAAGAACGCAACATTCTTGCCATAGCGAATGGATGCGTTTGCGGCGACAGTCAAGGCGAAAGATGTTTTTCCGACACCAGGACGAGCCGCAAGAATAATCAAGTCGGAATTCTGAAGACCGTTCGTCAGTTCGTCGAGTTCCGTAATGCCTGTAGGCACGCCAGTGAGACCACCTTCCCTGCGGTTGTTGATGCGTTCCAGGAGAGGCGCCACGAAATTGTCTATAGACTTTAATGTATTACGCACCTGGTTATCGGCAATCGCAAAGATGTCGCGTTCGGCATCTTGCAGCACATTGTCAGGCGTCGAAGCAGGATCCATCGACTTGCGGATGATTTCAGAAGACGTGCGGATGAGCTTGCGGAGCACGGCCTTGTTGCGGAGATGTTCCAACTGCCACGGAACATTCGCCGAGGAGGCGACGGACTCCATCAATTCAAAGATGTATTCACGGCCACCCACAATATCGAGTTTGCCCATTTTCGTGAGTTCAGCCGACAGCGTCACGGGATCGATGGGAGTAACAGCCTTGTTCAAACTGCAAAGAGCATTCCAAATCAGCTGATGACGCTCCAGATAGAAAAAGTCATCGTCACTGATGGCCATCACCGCGGTACCCATCACTTCGGGGTCACGCAAAATACCACCTAAAAGGCAGCGTTCCGCCTCAACATCGGCGGGCATTTGGCGACCATCAAACGACTTGGATGAATTTTCTTCTGACATAAACTATTCCATCCGTAAATATACAATAAAAATTTACATTAGATTTTGGAGAAGGCTCAAAAGCGGGGGAAAATGTGCCATAAAAATGGCGAGCCCGTCCCGGAACAGAGTCCGGGATGGCATTGCGTCCGGAGGGACAAAGCAAAGCGAGAATGCACGGGGAGCGCAACAGAAATAAGCGCCAGTTACTTGACAGCCGTGAAAAGGCCGCTACGCGGAATATGAACTTTCCACGTCAGCCATTTGAGCTGTTTATCAGCCGTCATCGCGTAGGCATCAACAAGCGAAACCGTCTTTGTGCCGTTAAAATCGAGCGCCGTACCGGCAAGGTCATTGAAATTTTTGCCCTTGCTAAACACATCATAGAAAAGCGGCTCGCCAAAGGTAACCATAATTTCAGGAGCAACAAAGGAAAGTTCCTTTGTCAGCATTCGACGGAGCGAAGCGAGCAAAATCGGAGACAGTGCCCGTGGAGCATCCTTGTAAAAATACGTAACGCCGAGGGTTTCAGGAGCGTAGCCGAGACTTGCGAACAAACGAGCAAGCATTTCGCCGGTAGGCGACTGGAAAAAATTTCCGCCGGATTCGCCGGGCTTTGGCGCGGCAAGCAAAATCAAAAGACGCGGGTGTTCCGGGCCTTCATAACGAACAACATTTGCGGCACGCGCATAAAGCGCATCGGTCTTGAGAGCATCGTAAAAAGCGCCAATAGAATCCGCAAGTTCGTATGCGGCAGTCGTCTTCTTGACGGAGCGAGGAGCTATGGCCGTTGTAGCGTCAAGCTGCGGCTTTGACGCTGAAGCCGGGCGCGGCTGCGGAGCCGCCGCTGGTTGCGCAGACGCCCCAAAAGCAGACGGCGAAGAGAACGCAGGCTGTGCGGGGGCACCAAATGCAGACGGAGCGGGATTCGGGAAAGGCGCCGGGTTCCTCGGAGCCGATGGCTGCGAAAAAGCAGGTGCTGCCGGACGCGACATTTGCGGCATCGGATTTGCAGGGCGGACACCCGCAGGAACGACGGACTTTTTGCGAGTCAATGTCCACGGCTCATCAAGGAGCAAATCCTCCTCGCCCATGTCCATTTGGCCTTGCAGATATTTGCGAAGTTCACTAAAATCAAATTCTTCGGGCATGTCGTTCCTCTAAACGTTCTTTAACTTATCTATGCTAAAATCTACAATTTCTTGCGCCAAGTCGATTTTCGAGCCCATCTTCATCTCGGGAATTTCTACTTCGGCTGCGTTCTGTGCATTGCGAGAGTTCGCGCGGATCAAAGTGTAGCGCACTTCGTCAAAACCGAAACCGCTATTCGCCGCCACAGGAGCGTTGAGGAGGAGTGCGTCGGCGCCGCTCTTCTTGAGTTTTTCTGCAGCGTGTTCCTTGAAATGGTCCGTTTCCAACGCAAAGCCGATAATCACCTGACCAGGACGTTTTTGCGCCACACTATCGCGCAAGATGTTCGGATTCGGTTCCAGTTCCAAGACGAGTTGACTGCGGCTATCCTTGATTTTTTCGGTAGCAGCAACTTTCGGGCGGTAATCGGCCACGGCGGCGCAATGCACGAGCACTTCGGCGTTCTTCATCTGTTCGAGAACGGCCTTGTGCATATCGCATGCGCTACGAATTTTCGTCACGTGAACGGCGCCAGGGAATTCCGCTTCCATCGGACCCGCGACAACGCTTACGTCAAAACCGTTCGCCAGGAACGTCGCCGCAATAGCAACCGCAGTCTTTCCGCTGCTGCGATTCGAAATGTAACGCACCGGATCAATCGCTTCTTCCGTACGACCCGCCGTGATGAGGACGCGAGGAACAGAGGGCGTGGCTTCGCCACTTTGAGGTATGGGCTCGCTTCGCTTTGAGGTCGCTTCGCTATGGGCAAATGCGGGAAGGTCCTGCAAGGCGGTTTCTTGAAGGAACTGCGCTGCAGGAGATTGCGCAGAGCAAGATTTGACTGGACCCTTCGTTTCACTCAGGGTGACGGTTTCGTTCAGGATGACATCGCTTGCTTCCAAATATTCCACGATTTCTGCGGGTTCCATCAAGCGGCCTTTGCCAACTTCACCACAGGCGAGCTCGCCCGCCGGGCTATCCATCACGAACGTATTTTCAAAACTACGGAGCGTTTCAAGGTTGCGCTTGACCGCCGGAGAATTGAACATCGCGACATTCATCGCAGGGGCGATAAAACGCGGGCCCGTGCAGCTCATAAAGCAAAGGCTCACAGGGTCATCTGCAATGCCATAGACAAACTTTCCAATGACATTTGCGGTCGCCGGAACGACGAGATAAAGGTCCGCCCAACGCGGAAAATCGATGTGCTGGAAAGGACGCGCTTCGACGGCGCCGTTTTTCAGGTAAACGGGGCACTTAGAGAGGCTTGCAAACGTGAGTGGTGCGACAAACTGCGTGGCGGCTTCGGTCATGCACACGCGTACTTCGGCGCCCTTCTTTTGCAGCAGACGCAAGAGTTCACAAGACTTGTAGGCGGCAATTCCACCCGAGACTCCAAGAAGAATTTTCTTTCCACCGAGATTCATGAACAGCAAGATAGAAAAAGCGCACAAGGCGAGAGAAGCGCGAAAATTTATTTTCGCATTTCCGAGCCGCAGTAGCGGACGCCGTAGGCGTCAAAAGCGCACAAGGCGAGAGAAGCGCGAAAACTCGTTTTCGCATTTCCGAGCCGCAGTAGCGGACGCCGTAGGCGTCAAAAGCGCACAAGGCGAGAGAAGCGCGAAAATTTATTTTCGCATTTCCGAGCCGCAGTAGCGGACGCCGTAGGCGTCAATTTAAAACTCAGGAACTCTTAGCTTTTTTCCCAGCAAGCCACGGAACAAATCTGTTGATCAACAGAATCACGGGAACGAGGATTGCAAGAGTCACCAAAGTCAGTAAACCACTCAACCCAAGCGAAGATTCAATCCCGTCAGGCGCCATATGAAAAAACTTAAACAAAATACCACGCAAGACACTCTGTACCATCATATGCAAGGCCAAGATTACAAGCGTATTCTGCCCAACAAAATTTAAAACCTTATTTTCAGGAATCATTTTACAGATAACGACAAAAGCAAATAAACTCGCATTACACATTAATGCCTGCAACAGTAAAATTTGCCAAACGATTAAGGTATTTTCACGAGCCACAAAAGAAAGCGCAAAAACAACGGACAATCCTAAAATAACGGCAATATTTCGCTTTAAAGAACAAAACAATTTTTCGACGATACCACGTTTCGAGACCATAAAACCAACCGCTAAAAAATAAAGGTAAAAGCAAGTTTGGTCCACATTCCAGAACAAATGCGGGAAATGCCGCGAATCCATATAGACCCAATAATAGATTCCAAAAACAAAAAGCAAAAGTATAATAGACAAAGCCACCCATTGTTTTCGCAAGCGGAGCAAGCTCCAAAAGAAAATTTCCGTCACAAAAAGGCACGTCAAGAACCATAGAGGCGTTACAAAAAAGTCGCTATTTACACCGCATAGAATTTGCGACAAAACATCTGTGACCGTAGCGTCTGTCTGATACGACATTCCAAAATTTCGCCGCACAAAGAACCAAAAAACAAAGAGAACCGCAGAAAATCCAACATACGGGATAATGAGGCTTTTGAACTTTTTGCGGAGTAGTTCTACAAAAGGAGCATTTGCCGACCGTTCAAAGGTGTAGCCCGAAAGAAAAAAGAACACAGGCATGGCAAACGAGAAAATAATTTCGTTGACAACATATATGGACTGCATGTGGCCCAGTGCAACCAAGCTAATGGCAAATGCCTTGCAGTTGTCAACCCAGGCAATGCGTTTTGTTTTTTGAAATTCGCGAAATTCCATAGAATAAAAATAAAAAAAGAAATCCCGCGGTCACCCACGGGATTCCTTTAAGCTTTAGTTTGAAACTAAATTAAGCTTCAGCTTCTTCGGCCGGCTTTTCAGCAGCCTTCTTCTTGGAAGCCTTCTTCTTCGGAGCGACAGCTTCGCCAATCGTGGTGCCGTTTTCGCCCGGCTTGTGAGA
>JAEEGK010029762.1_pt1 | contig 10867 bp, 12 predicted proteins | sample 8958771 | NCBI WGS metagenome assembly JAEEGK01 (sample SAMN16246547, study PRJNA631951) | gut metagenome | biome: gut microbiome; feature: rumen; material: SC-attached | host: Bos | place: Iran: Karaj | collected 2018-10 | reverse complement strand
TGCCTTACTGGTATTTGTTTGCTTACGTGACATTCTACTGCTAATGGGGCTCTTTGTCAACAGGAATGTGATTCACATCAGCCCAGCGTAGATAATCCAGTTCTGAAATTATGGCTCCGTTATGATACAACAATCCAGCAAGATCCTCCGTGATTAGCGCTCTGGAGAAGTCCATGCCAGAAACAGAAACCTCCATTGCTTCCAATATATCCAAGCAGGTTCCGGTATCTGTATCCCACACCCGCAGGGTGCCGTCACTCGAGTTGCTGATCACACGCCCACCCGGGAGGACAGCCACGCAATCGACTATGAAGCGATGCCCCTTCAGGGTTTGCAGACACTGCCTGTGGTAGTATCCCACACTTGCAGATCCCGCTCAAACGAGTCACCGACCACACGCCCGTCTGGAAGGACGGCCACGCAGTCGACTATGTAGTGACGCCACTTCTGGGTTTGCAGACACTGGCCTGTGGCAGTATCCCGTACTTGCACGGGCTTATTCCACTCAAGCGAGTTGCTGACCACACGCCCGTCTGAAAGGACGGCCACGCTCAAGACCGGGCCGTTGCGCCTCTCCAGGGTTTTCAGACATTGTCCAGTGTTGGCATCCCACACTCGCAGGGTGTTATCGATCGAGCCGCTGACCACACGCCCGTCCGGAAGGACGGCCACGCAGGAGACCAAGTCGCTGTGCCCCTTCAGGGGTTTCAGGCGTTGGCCCGTGTTGGCATCCCACACTTGCAGGGTGTTATCCCCCGAGCTGCTGACCATATGCCCGTCCGGAAGGACGGCCACGCAATAAAAGTTCGTAGAGCAGTCGAAGTATTCGATGTGCACGTTGATGTGCCCCTTCAGGGTTTTTTGCAGGCATTGGCCCGAGGCGGCATCCCACACCCGCAGGGTGCAGTCATCCGAGCCGCTGACCACACGCCCGTCTGGAAGGACGGCAAGGATGCATACTGGGTCAGTGTGACCGTTGCTTTGAAATGTCGCACGATCAAAAGCAGTATTGCTGGAATGTGCTGCATTTTGAAATAGAGGAAGAGGTTTCCCATTCTCTCCCAGATAATTGGTTAGGCTCAATCCACGAAGATCCATGCCGGAAAAGTTGAGATCCTTCGCGAGATTCTCGTTCCGCCTGTACAGTTCAAGCAGATTGACGATTGCGGTGGGATTTTTACTATCGGCATTTTTGTATTGCTGTGCTTTGCGGTTGAATTCCCAGAGGTTGTCCAATACGGCGGGGTCTATTAGCTCAGCGACATAGTTCAAGGCGAGCTCGCTTTGCCGTTTTCTCCAAATATCCGGCAATGTATCCGTGCCAGCCGTCTCGGACTCATTGACCAGAAACAGACCTGCCAGGCAGTCGCGGAAGTTCTGGTGCAACCTGCTTTTGGGTTCAACCTGCAAAGAACGATAACTGTGAAGCAGACCTCCGCAGGTTATTTGAAACGGAATCAGTTCAGCGTCGCATACGCCTTGAACAGGAACGTAATGATCTGTGCGCGGGTGCAGCTATTGCTCACGCCGAAGAGGCCGTCGCTGATGCCGGCGGTGACGCCTTGCTCCGCCGCCCAGAGGACTGCGCTGCAGCACCAGTCGTCGCTGCTTACGTCGCTGAAGGGGCTGAGCGTGGACTCGGGCTCCGGGCGACCCTTCGAGGCCCAGAGGAAGGTCATGGCTTCGGCACGGGTGCAGGTTCGGCCGACGCCGAAGCTGCCGTCGCCCATGCCGCTGGCGAAGCCTTGCTCCACCGCCCACTCTACTGCCTTATAGTACCATGCGTCCGCGCTGACGTCGCTGAACGCAGCGGCCGTCCCCTCGGGCTCCGGCTTGCCGTTGGCTGCCCAGAGGAAGGTCACGATCTGCTCGCGGGTGCATCTGAGGTTCGGCGCGAAGCGGGTCTCGTCAATGCCGGCAGTGACGTTGTTTTCAACCGCCCAGTCAACCGCCTCGGCATAATAGGCGTCAGCCGCCACGTCCTCAAACGGCGTGGGCATCTCCTCCGCAGTTTTGAACGCATAGAACGTGCTGCCCCGGCGATACACGTATGGATAGTACGATTGTGCAAACGCATAGGCAGGCGAGCGGATGGGACCGATCATACCGGCGTTGAGTTCGCCGCCGATGCCAAGATAGGCACCGTATACGCCGTCGACGAAGTCCGGCACCAGCAGCGGTTCCGTCGGGATCAGATCGTCGTACCTGTTTCCGGCGCCTGTGAGGAAAACGCCCTCTCGGGACTCGACGATGAATACCAGATTGTCGGAAGCAAACGAAATATCCGTGATCAAATCGTAGTCGTTTGGGTCAAAATCGAATCGTCCGCTTGACGCGTCGATGGCGATCCAGCGCCCGTCCACCAGGGCGGCGGAGAACTCGTGGCCGTAGACGTGAACGGTTGCAGAAGGGATTCCAGCGGTCCAAAGCAGGAAGTTGTTCATCAGTGCAAACGCCATACAGTTTCCGCAGCGATTGTTCCAAACACTGTAGACGCTGGCCATCGTATTGCCGACGACGAGCGCGTACACGTAGGTGAGATGTCCCGTCGTCCATTCCTGAATCGCGCGTGCCTTCTCGTAGTCCGTGGAACAATTAGCTGTGATCTCCGCCGAGGTATTCAGGATCTCCTGAAAGGTCGGGTTTTCCGTGTCGAGCTCCTTCAGGATCACCCCGTCATAGCCGATGAATCTTCCGGAATAATCGTAACTTGAAACGTTTGCGCTGACAAAGCCATCCGCGTGAACGCCTTCCGTCGGAAGCAAGGCCAGGAATTCCGCGTTTGTTAAGTGATAGTCGATTTGTTCGCCGGTCTCCAGGGAACAAAAGGATTTGCCGTAGTTTTCCGCATAAATCTGTGCGGTGGAGCCGTCATGCCCAACGATGACCGTAGAATCCGTAATCAGGTTTCGTCCGTGGAAGTAGCAATCCGGATTCTTTACGACGATCTCCTGTAGGGCGTCGCAGTACAAGAAAACGTTCCGCTGCATGACAGAGATCGTGTTTGGCAGAACGATCCGCTCAAGAGCGCTGCAGTACTCGAATGCGTTATTTTCGATTTTCTGGATGCTCTCCGGAAGAACGACGTCCTTCAGCGCCGTCGCATGGGAAAAGGCAAAATCTTCAATCTTCTCCAGCCCTTCCGGGAAATTGACGGACGTAACGCCGGAGTTCGAAAAGGAAGCATAACCGATAACGCGCAGAGAGTCCGGCAAGAAAATGTGCTTTAGCGTTTTGGCATAGGAAAACGCCTCAGAGTCGATCTTTACGGTACCATCCGGCACGGCGTAATCCGTCCGTTCGGAGGCGGCAGGGAAACACAGAAGCGACGAAGCCTGTTGGTCGAACAGCACGCTGTCGACGACGCAGTAACGCGGGTTTCCGTCCGCGACCGTGATTTGCTCCAGACGCTCAGCGCACGCCAGCGCACTGGTGCCGATTTCCTGCAAACTGGCCGGGAGGTGGATGCTTTGAAGCTGCGGGCAGAGGTAAAACGCGTGCGATTCAATCTTCTCGACCCCTTCGGGTATCGTCACGTTTTCCAGCCCAACGCCCCAAAACGAATCACTTAAAATCGTTTTCAGCGCTGCCGGAAGGGTAATCTCACGCAGCGCAGAGCATTGGGAAAAGCAGCCGCCCCCAATCGTCGAAACGCCGTCCGGAATCGTTACACTCGAAAGCGCGGAACAGTGTGCAAACGCAGAACTGCCGATGCTTGTCACGCTGTCCGGGATCGTCACGCTTGTCAAAGCGTAGGAGCACCAGAATGCCTCGCTGCCGATGTTCAATAAGCCTTCCGGCAAACTGACGGTCTGAATCGTATTGTAGTATTCTCTCCAGGGGGCGTGATCGTAATAAGAGTAATCTTGCATTGTACCGCTGCCCTCGATGGTCAGAACGCCGGTATCTGCGTCGAACGTCCAGGTCAGGTTGCTTCCGTCGCCCTCCGCGCCGCAGGTGCCGGAATAGCTTTCTGCGCTGGCAAACAGGGATACCTGCGGAAGCAGGGTGCAGAGCAGCACCAGCGCAAGAAACAGGGAAAAGATTCTTTTCTTCATCGTATTCATATTCGTTTCCTCCTTGTTCAATTAAATTTTTCCAATTAAGGCGCTTCCCGTGCCGGAAGAATACGCTTCGGCGGCGAGCGCCCCGATGAAGCTTGCAACAGCGGTTCGGACGGCTTCGTTCTCCGGTGCCCCGGCCGGAAGCGAGACGAGCGGTTCAACGCCGCGGAGAACGCACTGCCGGTTCAGCGCACGAAGGCTCGAAATTGCCCCGTCGTGGATGCGGTTTCTTTCCCGCATGGAGTCTTCCATGCGCGTCAGGCGCTCAACGCCCTCGTATTCTCGTTTCCATAAAGGAAATTCCATTGTCTGGCGAATCACGAAGCACGCGTAATCCGCAAGTGATTTGAGCGACCCCTCAAGAAAGGAGAAGGTCTCGCTGCGCTCCGCTTCCGTTTCGTCGGAGGCGGCGACTGCCGCCTCCAGTGCGTCAATGCGGGCAAGGATCTGATACTGTTCCATGTTTACCTCCTGTTGTCAAACAAAACGCGGACGACCTCCATGCAGAAGGCGGCGACTTGGCGGCGAACGGTCGGATCTCCGGTGTAGATCAGGCCGATCCCGTAAAACGCGGCGATCTTATTGACGGCGGAGACGCTGGCGATCGCGGCGTCATGGTGCTTGGAGCGCATCCGATCCAGCTCCGTAATGCGATCCTGCTTCGCGCTTCCGTCCAGGCTCCCGCTTGCAAAATGGATGCCGACCTCGGAGTTGCAAACCCCGTCTACGTAGGAAACGAAATTCCGAAAATGATCGGTGAGGAATTCAACGTCCTCCCGCGCGTCTGCGTCTCCTGCCTTGGCCTTCTGCGCGACCGCAGAGACTAACGCCTGGTAGTTCTGATAGGAAAAATAAGATACGGATTCCATAAAAATTGCTCCTTTCATTGCGTCATATTACACTGTTATCATACCATAGGGCAGCAACTGCCGTCAAGCTGTCCAGGTAATGCGTCAGCATCAGAGATTGCTTCCGATCCAATAACCGGCAAGCGCAGCGAGGCAAAGAATTCCGCCGATAAAAACGATAATCAAAAATTTAGTCATTGTAGGACACCTCCCTAATTGTTCCTTTTTTATTTTCCGTGTGGTAAACGAAATTCATGTTTTCTATGGACTCAGTCCCGGTTTAAGAACGCCAGCACGGAGAAGGTAGCGGCAATTCCGGAGTTGATCGCGGCGGCTCGGGAGCTCTTCTGAATGTCGGCGATCATTTGGCTTTGCAGGTACTGCTCCTGAATGGCGCGTCTGCTGTTCTGCTCCATGGTCATGCGGTGCAGCTGTTCCTCGTAGAGGTTGATGGCCTCCTTCATGCTGTCGGCTCTTCCATTGGCGAGCGCCTGCTCAAAGAAACACACCGCCTCATAGTTCTGATAATCGCGCGGCATTGCGTCGATCAGCTTCTGGTTCTGCTGTGTGATGCTGACGAGTGAATTGGAGATGTTCTCCAGCCTGGTCTCGAGGGTCTGATCCTCCGGACGCTCAGCCTCGCCGCGCGCATGGAAGCGCTTTCGCACGAGCTGCGCGGTCAGAAACCAGATGGCGAAGCCGACGGCGAGAAACAGGAAGGTGAGCAGGGATGAGCCCTTGCCTGCGTGCGCAGCCTTGCTGAGCATGAAAGCCGGGAGCACGACGACGTCAGCGGCCAGGAGTCCGAGGATGCCGCCGATGACGCGTCCCTGCTCGTCCGCGCGGGCGGCACGGATCGTGCGCTGGCGATAATACTGCTGCCGCGTGCAGATCGCGGCATTGCACAGATCGGAAATGTTGCGAAACACGGGGAGCGCATCGCGCACGGCGCGAAGGGCGTCAGTTCTGGACTGATATTCCATAAGTTACCTCCTTAATCGTCCATCGGAAATTGAAATCCACAGTCCTGGCAGGTCCAGCAGGCCGTGGTGTGCTTGCCGAAAAATGCTTTGAACAGGCGAAGCGCGCCTGGCTTGAAGAAGTACGTCTTGTAGTTTTGGGAATTGTCATAGCTCGGGGAGAGGCAGATGCTGCCGCAATGCGGGCAGCGCTGGATCACGTTGGATTGATTCATGTACGATTCTCCTTTTCCATTCACAGAATATATGATTGCGACGAATAAGATTTTGGACTTTTTTGTTGTTTTTTCTAAATCTTACAGTGTCAGGTCTCTGACCTCTCGCTTGACTTTGTGGCGACGATATATTTTACTGCTGGGGACTATCTGAGTTACAGGCCGAATGCTGATCCAGGTATTCCGCTGCCGACGATCCAGCAGGCGACGGTTTTTCTTGGACAGCTTCAGGTAATCAATGTGTTTCATTTTAATTCCTCCGTTTCATGTGCTCTGTTTTCTATATGGGGGCAGAAGGTGCTTTTTTGGACTTTTGGAACGATTATTTTCAAAAAACCGGCAGCCGAACGAATACTTCGGCTGCCGGATGCAACAATTCAGATTATTCAGATTCTGATGCTTCGAGGATCTTTGCAATTGTCTGAACGTAGTCCTTCCTGGAATTGGTAATTACATCATTCCCGTAGCGCTTTATGGGAAGTAGGTATTGAATTGGAACCTTTGCCGGGAGCCAATTTTTAACTGACCAACGGAGTTGCTTTTCAGGCTCGCCCGGACAGATTTCCTGCATGCTGCGCAGAGGTGTATCTGCCAACGCCGCACTGCTGCGGCAGGGGAAAGACACGAAGAAATCCAGATAGGCCGTGTCCATGGCATCAAAAACATCTCGATCCGAATCCAGAATCAAGTCATATTTCATGATGGCACAACTGGCCTTTTCCGTAAACCACAGGGGGAAAAACAGTGCTCTGGTAGAATTTTTACGCTCTCTGCTGCCGTTTGTTTGCAGATATTGGACTTGTGCTGCAAGCTCCAGCAGACGCTGGTTTGCCTGCTTTTCCTCTGCGGAAACAGTAAGATGCCGACTTGCATCTTCTCCGTCCGTAAATTCCATTTCCGTTTCTTCCCCGTCTTCGTCTGTGAAAACGGTAGAAACCATGCGGCTTTGGGTTGATAATTCCTGCCCCTCAGTCGTTTTCGCGTTGCGAAACAGGGCTCGTGCGGCATAAGATGCCAGATCCCCTTTTTCGGGGGAATAGGCTTCGCAGCCTTTGATAAAGGCATCCAATGCGTCAGAAAGAGCATCCTCTTCGGTATAATTTAGCTTTGGGTACACAGATTCAACCAGAATGCTTCCAAGCGCCGCCCAAAGCTCACATGTCCAATCCTTCAGCGCTGCGGCTTGTCCTTCTCCGGGCGTGGGTTTGCGGTTTCCAATCGCGTTCAGTGTATTCTGCTCTTCCTCAGAAAAAACAATACGCCTCATCCTTCCACCTCAGAGTTCCAGAATCTTCCGGATCGATGACTTGATATCCTTGGCGCCGGAGCTGGCAAGCAATCGCAGAATGTCATCCATCCGCATAAGAGCCGTCACGTCATAGATTTTCGCAATCCCCGTTTCGTGATCAAGCTGACCGTAAACAACGCAGCGGATGGTCGTGTTTTTTCGAGCCAACTTGGCATAGCGCAGTACCATAGTCTGTATTACGGGAGTAGGCTTGCCTCCATAGGTGATGCAGGCAAACAGAAGGTCGTTATCCTCTATTACGTCGATTAGCTTCTGAAAGGTTTCCAGCTGAGCATCGATTCCATCATCGTAGGGAACGTCTAAAACAACAAGTTGGATTGATGTAGCCATGTCTGCAGAGACAACTTCAAGCTCCTGTTTTAAACATTCCAAATTACGGCGAGAATTGTCATAATCTTCGCAGACCGTAATTACCTGAACGGTTTCGTCTTTCTCCGCAAAGCCGTGAAGAAGAGAAACAACCGGAAATTTCGTTGGCTTTTCATAGGCCAGACGCTGATTGTCCACCGCTTGATAGACGTGTGACTTCAGCGCGTTTTCTGCTTGCCGTGGAATGAACGTGATAAATTTCTTCAATTCCTTGCTACCTCCGATTCTGTGAATTTGCAATCTCTTCGTATTTTAAGAAAAGAATCGTCTTGGAGTTTTTATCGGCCCATTGCTTGCACTTGCGGAAAGCCTTCCAAAAACCGTCCATTTTTTTCTTTAGCATGCCGCTGCTGACCGTTTCCCCGGATGCGTGAGCGATCGTATTTCTAAGATCACAGATATCCCGGTAGCGATTCATCAAATCGCTGATCTGCGTAAAGGTTGCATTGTTATTCTTGTCTAACAACGACAGGAGAATCGAGGGATCGTTCTTTAGCGGCTTATTGTCTTTTGAAAGCCTTTTGGGGTTCGCTTTTTCAAACGCAGCACGAAGCACGCTTGGAATACAGTAGCATTTGATGAAATAGTAATCCAAATCTCTGAACTTCCACCGCTCGCGCTCATCTGTATCTCTGAGTTTCTCTGCAAACATTTTTTTTGCCTTATTTCGTGTTTCGGGCGTGTCGGCGTAATAGAGAATCCCACAGCGGACAATCTCATTAGGAATCAGCGCTTCTGCAAGTGTGATAGCCTGCTGGAAAAAGCCCTTTTTGATCGTCCATCCGATCAGAGATTCCAGGTCGATACTCTCATCAGGAGTGATGATAATGTCTCGATAGTCGCGCTCGATTCCGTCCTGTAGTGTCCGGAGATAGGCGTCCTGGAACGTTTTCCCGACAGCATTTCGATCGGCAAACAGCCGCTTGATGTTTCTAAGGGCATCTTTGATGCCGGAAACGTTGCAAAGGGTAAGAGACTCCTCCAATTTGGTCATTTCATTCAGAAGCGGATTCACGTCCGGTTCCTTTTTTGCAATCGATTTTTCGCAGTACTTCTGAAATTGCTTTGCGCGGCCGTAAGTGATAAATGCGTTCATTGCCGCTACCAAATCGGCGATGCTGTATCGCTGTGTCTCGTCCTGGATCTTGTTAGCGTAGTTCCGCACGTTGAAATCGACCGCACAGAAGCTGCAATCAATGCTCTCATAGTTTTTCAGAATCGAAAGCAGAGAATTCATTTCGTAGCTGGAGGTGCGGTTCCCGCCCTGAACGTCAATCAGCAGGCGAATATCCGCGGTTTCGCTGCCCCGGATGTGCCGGATGATCTCGTAAACGTCTTGGTCGGAGACGACGGTGATGATCGGAGCATTCTCTTCTGCAACATCCAATCTGGACAACTTAAGGTCTGGAGCGAGGGCAATATACAACGTTCTCTGAAGATATGCCAATTCTCTCTGCAATCGGTTTGTCTTGAGAACATTGATTTCTTCTGTCAAGCGCAGAATTGCATCCCGGTATTGGATTGCGCGTTCACGCATGGTATTTGCGGCTTCAGCGCTGTGAAGATCCGCCTCTGCAAGCCACTGATTCAATCGGTCCTGATAGATGCGGCAGAAGGCTTCCTTTGCCAGCCAGGAGAGCTTTTTCTCATTTTTCTCGATCCAGGCAAAGAAATCATCTGCCGAGATACGCCGATCCATCTTTTCCTGAAAATCCAGTTCAGCTTCCTTCCAGGCAGAATCGCTGTATCGCTGATAATCCGCTTCTTTCAGAAAGGCTTGCTCAATATCAGTTTTTACGGCAGCGGAAATAGCCGGATACAAGCCGTTTCTGCAAATCGCGTCGAACCATTCCGATTTTGGATTCCGAACGCCCTTTGATTGCAGCACCTTTCTGGTAATCGAAATCAATTCGCGCTTGCGGATACCGTCGATCTCTTTCCCGAAGTCTTTTGTTTGGAAGCCATTCCAGAAAAAAGAAATACGCTCAAAGAACAAATCCGCGTCGGTAGATGCCTGCTTGAATGAAGAAATCCTTGCGAGACTGCGTCCTTCAAGCAGACGCTTATCTGCGCTTACCGTTTTCTGCCCAATTTGCGCTTCCTGTGTTTCTTTGGAAGCGATAACTACAATCCGGTCAACTCCATACTGGCTCATATAGTATTTTGTTCCGGCCTCGACCGATAACAGCCCGTCACAGTACAGCCGTTTCCCGTCTTTTTCAAAATAGTAATAGCTGTAGTTTTTCCTGCTTGTGCTCATACTCAAAGTCGTCAAAATTACGGTTTCACGTTCCATGTCAGCAGCTCCATAATAATGTAGAAGTCCGTTTTGAAAAACAGCGGTATAAGGCCTCAGACGCAGTCGCCACATCTACTGTTATTATATAGTTTTATCACGATTCGTCAAGACGATGGGAGCAAAAAATAGGATATCATCACCAATACAGGCGAAAACCTTCGAAAACGAAGTAGGCGGTTTTCTGCGTCGTGCCGTCCGGGAGGACGGTTTCCTGTACCTGACGGTGGCTGACGGCGGCGAGCGCGGGGATCCCGGCCTGCTCCAGCAGGCGAACCAGGCGATAGCTGAAAACGGCCTCGCCCTGAATCAGCACCACGGGATTCTCGAAGGCCTTGATTTTTTCCAGATAGTCCGCGGCGAGGCGGGAGAGGTCTTCAAGCATGTCGCGCTCCGAGATCGCGGGAAAGGGCAGATCCCGAATGGGGCCGTATTCCAGCGCGGCTCGGCGCTGAGCGTCGCTCCACCGCACTGAGGGATGATTCGTGAGATTGACAAAGCTGTGATTCATATTTTTTCTCTTTTTTGGAAGGGGCTGTGAAGAAAAGGAGAGAAAAACACTCCCGGACTTCACAGCCCCTTTTTCGTCTCAGCTTGCGAGCAATTTATACAGGAACGTGACCATCTCGGCGCGGGAACAGGGATTGTCGGGCGAGAACTTTTTCTCAGAGGTGCCGGCCGTGACGTGGTTCTTGTAGGCCCAGCGCACCGCCTTGTAGAAATACGCGTCGCTGGGGACGTCGTCGAACGGGCAATAATATTTGGAGACCTCCGGCGAGTCGCTGT
>JAEEGK010029758.1_pt1 | contig 10868 bp, 9 predicted proteins | sample 8958771 | NCBI WGS metagenome assembly JAEEGK01 (sample SAMN16246547, study PRJNA631951) | gut metagenome | biome: gut microbiome; feature: rumen; material: SC-attached | host: Bos | place: Iran: Karaj | collected 2018-10 | reverse complement strand
CAAGGAGTGGAAGGACCGGGACGACCGCTACCGGTCTTACACTCACCACCACCATGAGGATGGTCGTTCGGGTTCATAACGGAACCGCGTACGGTGGGACGAATGCCCATGTGACGCTTGCGTCCAGCCTTGCCGACGTTGATCAGATTGTGATCGATGTTACCTACGATGCCGATGGTAGCGCGGCAAACAAGGGGAACCATTCTCATCTCACCGGAGGGGAGACGAAGGGTTGCATACTTGCCTTCCTTAGCCATCAGCTGAGCGCTGTTACCAGCTGCGCGAACCATCTGGCCGCCCTTGCCGGGATAGAGCTCAATGTTGTGTACCTGAGTACCTACGGGAATCTCGGAAAGAGGGAGGCAGTTGCCTACTCTTACCTCGGCGTGAGGTCCGTTCATAACCTTCATGCCGTCCGTAAGGCCCTGAGGAGCGATGATGTAGGACTTGGTTCCGTCTGCATAGCAGATCAATGCGATGTTTGCAGATCTGTTGGGATCGTACTCGATACCCTTAACGATTGCAGGAACGCCGTCCTTATTTCTCTTGAAATCTACGATTCTGTACTGCGTTCTAACGCCGCCGCCCTGATGACGAACGGTGATCTTACCCTGATTGTTACGTCCGGAATTCTTCTTCAGAGATACGGTAAGGCTCTTCTCAGGAGTCTTCTTGGTGATCTCAGAAAAGTCAGAACCGGTCATGTTTCTTCTAGAGGGTGTATAAGGTTTGTAAGTCTTAATACCCATTGTTCTTTCTCCTTTTCTACTTGATTCTTTGCGCAGCGCTTTGCGCCGCATACGTTAATCCGGACGATTACAGACCTGCGTAGATCTCAATGTCCTTGCTCTCAGCGGTAAGCTTCACAATGGCCTTCTTGGTCTTTGCGGTCTTGCCTTCGATGATGCCGGCTGCGGTACGTCTCGTCTTGGTCTTGCCATCACGATTCATAACGTTTACTTTCTCAACCTTAACGCCGTCAAACATCTTCTCAACAGCTTCCTTGATCTGAGACTTGTTAGCCTCGGTATTTACCAGGAAGGTATACTTCTTCTCGGCCGTGTCAGCCATGCTCTTCTCAGTGATCACGGGCTTCAGGATCACGTCATAATACTTAATGTCAGCCATTATGCATATACCTCCTCAATCTTGTTCACTGCATCCTTGGTGAGTACCAGGGTCTTTGCGTTCAGAATGTCATATACGTTGATCGCATTTACCAGAGTGGTGTTTACGTCTGCCACGTTCTTACCGGACATAACCACGTTCTGATCGTTCTCTGCAAGAACTACCAGACCCTTAACTACCTTAAGGTTTTTCATAACGTTTACGAAATTCTTGGTCTTGATCTCGTCGAACTTGAGCTCGTCAACGACGATCAGGTTGCCGCCTGCTACCTTATCGGACAGAACGGACTTCAGAGCTGCCTGCTTCTCTTTTCTGTTCATCTTGAAGCTGTAGTCTCTGGGAACGGGAGCGAATACGACTCCGCCGCCCTTCCATTGAGGAGCACGGATGGATCCCTGTCTAGCATGACCGGTTCCCTTCTGTCTCCAAGGCTTTCTTCCGCCTCCGGATACCTCAGCGCGGGTCTTTGCCTTCTGAGTACCCTGACGATTATTTGCAAGCTGCTGTACAACTGCCATGTGTACTAAGTGCTCGTTAACCTCAACACCAAATACGGCATCGTTTAATTCGATTGTACCAACTTCCTTGCCTTCCATATTATATACAGATACGTTTGCCATCTGATTGGTCCTCCTTTCTCCTTAAACTAGCCTTCAACCTTAACGGTCTCTTTGATGGTTACCAGAGCCTTCTTGGCGCCGGGTACTGCACCCTTTACAAGAAGAAGGTTCTTGTCAGCGTCTACTCTTACTACCTCGAGGTTCTGAACGGTTACCTTTACGCTACCCATGTGGCCAGGCATTCCCTTGCCCTTGAATACGCGGCTAGGTGAGGAACATGCACCGTTGGAACCCTGATGACGATGGAACTTGGAACCGTGCTTCATGGGTCCTCTGTGCTGACCAAGTCTCTTGATCGCGCCCTGGAATCCCTTACCTTTGCTGATTGCAGTTGCGTCGATCTTGTCGCCTGCAGCAAAGATATCAGCCTTGATCTCATCGCCAAGCTTATAATCAGAAGCGTTCTCAAACTTGAACTCGCGAACGAATCTCTTCGCGGTTACGCCAGCCTTCTTGAAGTGGCCAGCCTCAGCCTTGTTTACGCCGTGAGCGTGGATGAGCTTGCCTTCTTCGCTGTACTTTTCCTTCTTGTCTACAAAGCCAACCTGAACTGCGCTGTAGCCGTCGTTCTCAACGGTCTTTACCTGGGTAACTGCGCAAGGGCCAGCCTGAAGAACGGTTACGGGAACAAGAACGCCGTCTTCGTTAAAGATCTGGGTCATGCCGATCTTAGTTGCTAAAATTGCTTTCTTCATTATTGGTTTTACCTCCATTTTTTTCATCTACATAGTGGACCGGGACAAGCCCGTTCATACGTCTAAGTAGAGGTTTTTTGTTACCGTTGCACTTTTGATTTGTTTCTTATAATAATAGATTTGCTGATCTCTTATTACTTGGTCTTCATCTTGATATCGATGTAAACGCCTGCAGGCATTTCCAGTCTCTGAAGGGCATCGATGGTCTTCTGGTTGGGAGCGATGATGTCGATCAGTCTCTTGTGGGTACGCTGCTCGAACTGCTCTCTGGAATCCTTGTACTTGTGTACGGCTCTAAGAATGGTAACCACTTCCTTCTTAGTAGGAAGGGGCACGGGACCGCTGACCTGGGAGCCCGTCTTCTTAACCGTTTCGATGATCTTCTTTGCAGATGCATCCACCTGCTGATGCTCGTAAGCCTTCAGGGTAATTCTCATTACTTGACTTGCCATAAAAAAAGTCTCCTCCTTTTCGCACTTTTGATTTCGAAAGTACGACAAGTGGCGACTGTACACCCTCCCGTGTGTGTCCTGAACCATCTGCAACGTATGTCCGGCTCATTCCCTTACACGTCGTTTCTGCCCCGGGGGCAGACGTTTCTTGAACTTCAGCAAAAGTTCTTTTGGTACACAGTGACTTGTCGTCAGTTTCCTAACTTGACATTCGCTCCACGGAAAACCCGCCTTCCGTCACCGGAAAACGGCAACCTCACGCTTCACAGCTATCATGCCACAGCGAAATTTAGTATAAATGGTATTGGAAAATTGTGCAAGAGTGAATTTTAGAATTTCGAAAGAAAAATTGTATTTTTTTAAATACAATCCATTTTTTGAATGTTTATTGACTTGTTTTCGCACATTGCCAACGGCTGGGCCCGCGTTCCCTGGCTTGCTTTCATGCAATGCCCACGATTGGGCCCGCGTTCCCTGACTTGCTTTCATGCAATGCCCACGATTGGGCCCGCGTTCCCTGACTTGCTTTCATGCAATGCCCACGATTGGGCCCGTGTTCATACCGCATGTTTTCTATGTTTAGGCTTTCAGCGGTAATTTGTCTTCATTTTAGCGGGCTAATTTCAATTTTCTACCGCATGTTTATCCTTTTTGCATTCCTCGCGGTAAGCTTTCCCTCATCTGGAACGACCATTTTCATTTTCTTACCGCATTTTCACGCTTATTAGCTTCCATGCGGTAGCTTTTCCCTCATTTTGGCAACTTTTTTCACGTCTTCCATTTCTGTGAGGGCTTACGTTGTCGTTTATACGGCTTTTTTTACCGCATTTTCTCACGTATTTATCCTCTTGCGGTAGCCATGTCGCTCTCGTCGCATAAAAGCTACCGCAAATTCCTTCTTTCTATTAATCTTTCGGTCAGAAATCAACTTTTGCCACATTACGGACGGATTTATTTGTAAAATAGCACCGACCGCTTTGGCCAATCTTTCCGCCTAACCTCGTTATTACAAGGCCTAACCTGTGAAAATACAACTTACAAGATCCAAAACCATGCCGACGATGCCTTGGATCCCATGGCGTCATTTTACCTCTTCCAGCAAGATTTTCCAGCCAGGGACGTCATCTTCAACCCACCAAGAAGGAACCATGTCAAGCTTCATCATGTCCCGGCTGGAAAAATCTTCCGTTGGCGTATCATCCTGCTCCGCAAAACAAACTTCAACTTCCGCCTCTTCACTCCTATAATAGATTCGATATTTTTGGTCGCCGGGAGTGACGTGCAGTACCCCATTCGCGTCGAGTTCTGCGGTAAAACCCGAATCCTTCACCACGTGTTCCCCATCATCGTAATGCAATTTTGTGACGACAATGTCATCCCCGATGGTGACGTTCTCACAATAGTCGTGACGCGGCTTCATGTCACTGTAATACCAATACTCATCCTTTTGATCTGCCGGAGTAAGGTCCGTATCATCCCACTTCACAAAACGGTACAAATTCAAGGATTGAACGCGAATACCCGTTGCTTTGTTCATAAGAAGCAGCATGTCGTCCGGGGGCAACCCCCGCGTAACGCAATACCAGTTTGCGGAAACGTTTACTTCAAGCGAAAAAGCCGGCTTCTTCTCACACTGCTCCAGATATTCCTCAAAACGCTCCGGCGTCGCCCACGTCGGGATGGTCTCGTCCACGTGTTGGCTTGAGAAAATGCTAATGGGTTCTGGTACAAACCGAACGCTCGTGATCTCGTAATTCATGCTCTCAAGCTCTTTAATTCTCCCGATCTTTTCTATTAAATAAGAAAAAAGGACCTCGTGAAACTGCTCCGAGTAATAATCACTATATACCGTTTGATCAACGTCATCAACTACTGCGCGATAAATCTTGTCCTCCGCCTGAAACTGATACGCAGTGATGGGGTGTGCGCTGTTCGTGCCTGTGTTTACGTATGTTTCAATAATCTCGTAATCACCCTCGCGTAGCCCAAGGTCAGCTTCCATCGCCTTAAATAATCGCTCATCTGCCCTCGTCCTGATCTCTTGATAATATTGTTCGGAACGATCACTTGGCCTTTTTAGGCACAGCAGCATGATCCCTATCGCACTCAATACAAGAATCATGATCACGATCCGCAACCTCTTCCCCAAGTCTTCCATGTCTTCCTCCTTATGCCGCCTGGATTGCATTTTCGCCTGCCAGGCCATAGTATTTTTCTTGTAACTACGGCTATCTGACATTTCTCGCTTGTCAGGTGTAGTATTTTCATTCTGCTGAAATAATTATTCAAGCAATCAGATCCCTGCAAGCCCAGATCTGCGAGACCACCTCCGCGCCAGGCACAGGTTTGCATGGCATCAAAGCCCCCGGCGGGCTGCAATGCGCGTCATTCACGTTATCCCACCAGAACGCAACTTGTCAGAACAAGGATCATGCCGATGACGCCGGGAATCGAAAATCCTTCTTTATATAAGAAGAAACCGACAAGGGACGCCATGACCGGCTCGATGGACGCGATGATCGACGCGCGGCCGTTCTCCATGCCGCGAAGACCGGCAGTATACAGAAGGTAAGCCGCAACCGTGGTCATAAACGTAAGTGCTGCATACGTAAAAAGGTTTATTCCGCCGGCATTGGCAACGCACATAGCAAAATGCCGCAGGTCCAAAAGCCAGTGCCAGGGCGATCAGCTTTCTCCCTCCGATCTTTTCCTTAAACAAGAAATAAGAGAATACCATGACAAAGGACGGCGCCGTATATAAAAGAATGGCCGCCACGGACAGCGTCGCGTAATTCATGCAGGTAAAATAGCAAACGTTAAAAAAGGCCACGCTCAGGATCCCCGTGCCCGCAAAGCACCAAAGATCCTTCCACTTGACCCGCAGTTCCTTTCTCTTAAATAGTGCCATGCCTGCAAGCATCAGCACCGCCGTAACCAGTGAACGAAAGGCGGTGATCTCCAAGGAGTCAAAACCGCCTTCATTCATCGTTCTTACCAAAATTCCCATGCATCCCCAAAGCATTCCCGCCCCGAGGACGCAGAGGGCTGACTTTTTCCATTCATTTTTGTAACAGATCTCCGATCATGATCTTGTCATTGTCATCCTTTTCCGATTGTATGGAATCAAGTTTCCTGCTTTGCCATTCCTTTCCAATCAAACGGACTACACTTCCTGCTTTGCCTTGTCAAACAGCTCTTCGATTTCCTTGGAGGGCTCCTCGTCCCACTTGGATACCGCGATTGCTGCGATCATGCTGGCGATAAATCCGGGAATGATCTCATAAAGACCCGTGGGCGTAGACAGGAATACATACCAAAGCGCGTCCACCACGAAACCGGTCACGATGCCGGCTATGGCTCCCTTATAGGTGAATCTCTTCCAATATAAAGACAACAGGATTGCAGGACCAAATGCTGCGCCGAAGGCCGCCCACGCGCACTCTACCAGTGCCATGATGCCCTTACAGCTCGGGCTCATTGCGATGAACAGTGCGATCATGGAAATAATGGCAACCACAATGCGCCCTGCCCAGAGCATCTCTTTATCCGTAGCATTCTTGCGGAACACGGGCTTATATACGTCAGACGCAAACGCCGAAGATGACGCAAGCAGCTGGGAGTCGGCGGTACTCATGGAAGCCGCCAAAATTGCGGAAAGCATGATGCCGGCAATGAGTGCGGGGAAGATCTGACGAACGATGGTGATGAACACAAGCTGCTGGCTGCCCTGCTCAAGGTACGCGCCGAGGAACTGATGACCGGTAAGACCAACAACGGATGCCATTGCAAGGATCAAAGCAGTCCAGCAAATACCGATGATGCGGGATTTCTTCATTTCGCCTTCCGACTTTACGGACATGTAACGCACAAGGATGTGGGGCATGCCCATGTAGCCAAGGCCCCAGCCGAGGCCGCTCAGAATGTCGGAAATACTCTTCCAATCAAACTTACCGCTGGATAACAGGTTGTAATAGTGCGGATCCGCCGCAACGGGTGCCAGCGGCGCGAAATCAGAGGCCTGCATTGCAAAGTTAACGATCAGCGGCGTTGCCATCAAAGCCGCCAGCATCAGCATGCCCTGGAAAAAGTCCGTCCAGCAAACCGCGTTAAAGCCGCCGAGGAAGGTATAGAGCAAAATGATCACTGCCGCGCAGATCATGTAGAAGGTCGCATCCATGGTAATGCCGCCCACTTCGCGCACGCCAAACACCGTCGTGAACAGATTACCGCAAGCCACAAGGCTCGATGCCGCATATACGCAATAGGCTACAATGAAGATCACCGCGCAGATGATCTGCAAAATGGGGCTCTTTGAAAGGAAACGCTTGGTGAGGAACTGCGGGATCGTGATGGCATCGCCCGCCGCAATGGAATACCGGCGAAGCTTGGGAGCCACAAACATCCACGCACAGATGGTTCCGATCAGCAGACCCACGGAGATCCATACCTGACCCATGCCCCAAAGGTAAATGGAACCGGGAAGGCCCATCAGCACCCACGCGCTCATGTCGGATGCGCCCGCGGACAGAGCCGCCACCCATCCGTTCATGTTTCTGCCGCCCAGGAAATACTCCTTGTCACCGCCCTGCAGCTTGCTTCCCTTCACAAAGAAATACACGCCGACGGCAAGAACGATCACCAAGTAACATACAAATGCCACAACCTCCAAAACGTTTACTTCCATAATCATACCCCCATTTTTACCGTTACTTTATCAAATTAACGCATTCCAACAATAAAATAGTAAATGGAAAATCCGAAAAAAGCAATTGTTTTTTCATAAAATTATGATACACTATGCTCAGTACAACTTACGGTAATGTATTTTTAAGGAGTCGCCATTATGTGGATTGCGAATAACTGGAAGGATTATGAAGTCATAGACACGTCAAACGGAGAAAAGCTGGAGAGATGGGGGCAATACCGCCTGGTGCGGCCCGATCCCCAGGTCATCTGGAACACTCCCCACGATAACGAGGGCTGGAAGAAAAAGAACGGCCACTATCACCGTTCCAGCAAGGGCGGCGGCGAATGGGAATTCTTCGGGCTTCCCGAGGAGTGGACCATCCAGTATGCCGGGGCGAATTTCCCTCTGGCAAACCAAGACGGAAAAAACGGCTGTCTCACCTTCCATTTAAAGCCCTTTAGCTTTAAGCACACGGGACTTTTTCCTGAGCAGGCCGTGAACTGGGACTGGTTCTCCGGCATCATCCAAAAGGCAAAAAAAGAGAACCCTGACCGCGAGATCAAGGTCCTGAATCTGTTTGCTTATACCGGCGGAGCGACCATCGCCGCAGCTGCTGCCGGGGCCAGCGTGACCCACGTGGACGCCGCAAAGGGCATGGTTGCCTGGGCAAAGGAAAACGCAGCCTCCTCCGGACTGGGCGAGGCGCCGGTCCGCTATTTCGTGGATGACTGCGTAAAGCTTGTGGAGCGTGAGATCCGCCGCGGCAACAAGTACGACGGCATCATCATGGATCCGCCCTCCTACGGCCGCGGCCCCAAGGGCGAGATCTGGAAGATCGAAGAAAGCATCTTCCCCTTCCTGGAGCTCTCCGCACAATTATTAAAGAAGGATTCCCTCTTCTTTCTGATCAATTCATACACTACGGGCCTGCAGCCCGCCGTTCTTTCTTACATGTTAAACACCGTCATCACGAAGCGCTTTGGCGGCAAAGTCGTCTCCGACGAGATTGGCCTTCCCGTCACCGAAAGCGGCCTCATCCTTCCCTGCGGCGCTTCCGGCCGCTGGACCGGAGAAGCATAAAACTGGGTCACGGGGACATGTCTACTGACACATTTTTGATAAACTACACTCGCAATATGCTCGAGGGGATGGCTTGAATAGTATCCCTCAGGCATATTTGCCAAGCGTCGGTACTTAGGAGGCGTATACGAGCGGAGACAGCATTTATGCTGGATCAGTTCGTGACTCCTTAGTACCGATACGCTGCAAGTATAGCGCGAGCGTGCCTGAGGGACACTATCAAGCCTCAGCCCCGAGTTTTTCAGTAATCAATGTGTCAGTAGACATGTCCCCGTGACCAAATTTTACAGAACGAACTTCCGCATGGGCGGGAGGAGTCTGAGGATCCAGGTGGAGATCATGGCCCCGAAGAAGGCGATGCAAAAGAACAGGGGCACGCCCACGTAGAACCTGAAATTGTTGATGGAAATCTTCAATATCTTATAGAACAAGTTCAGGAAGGCCGGATGGATCAGGTAAATCCCAAAGCACAGGGGATTCATCCAGATGCACAATAAAAACAGCTTGTCCCGGAACGAATCCTTGGTCTTCACGGATTCGTTCTTTTCTTTTGCCGGAATCCCGGCATCTAAATCCTTCTTATCCTCCGCCGTCAGCTTTTGGAACGTCCAGCCTGCGTCAAACAGCAGAATGGCTGCAAGGAGCGTTAATGGATAACCGTAGGCCATTTCCAGCACGTAGCCTTCCACAAAACGGCTCACCGTCTCCAGGATCAGAATCGCAGAGAAACCGATCAGGCAATAAACCCCTTCCTTTTTCGTCGGCTTTTTCTCACGGATGGAGAAAACGTAACCGCAGAGATAATAGAATACATAGATACCCTGCTTCGGAATGGCGTAGATCTTATCCGCGCCGTTCAGCACCTCGAAAAAAGGGACAATGCTAACGCCCAAGACCAAAATCGCCATGATTCCATAGACGACGGCCTTGGGCACTTTTCCCAGCAGCCACTTGATCAGTGGCGTCAGGGCATATAAGATCAGTATCAGGTAGAGATACCACATGTGGGACCAGCTGCGCCCCATGGCCGTATTCTTTATGGCCCGCGGCACCATCCACCACTCAAAATACTTCAAATATCCCACCAGCTCCAACAGGGCATAGGGGATGCCAAAAATGATCAGCGTGAAAATGATTCTCCGGCAGTACTTAAACGCCGCGTCTTTCATGGTAACCCTGCGCTTCGGATCCAGAAACAGATAGCCGCTGATGATCAAAAACACCGGAACGCTCCATGAGGTCGCGTCGATCAGCGCATGAAACGCCTTCTCTCTCCGCTCCCAGCCCCTCATGTCAAAGAAGCCGTTGAGCACTCCCGAGATCGTATGCATCATCACCACGGCCATGGTTGCCGCCACCCGAAGCACGTCGAGGAAAATCTGTCTGTCCTTCCCAGTCTTCACGGGATTCCCCCTTATTCTTCCGCCTGCATTGCAGCCTCTAATGCCGCCCGCAGTTCGTCGTAATCATATTCTTCGTCCACGATCTCAAAGGTTCCCTCCAGATCGGTCTTCTGCAGATAGGATCCGTTGACGCGGATTTCCTTTGCCACGTTCCCTTCCTTGTCAATCAACTGCACGCATACGTAATCCCCAAACGTCATATCCTGCGTCGGAACCAGTTCAAGTCCATCCAGCCAGGAATAGATCGCAGTCGAAAAAGACTTTGTAGCGGACTGCTCGGAACGCTTCCCGTATTCCTCAATCGATGCCTTGGCGGAATACGATATCAGCATTGACGGATCGACTTGCTTCGAAATCTTTAAGAAATACTTCTCTTGTAGGGTTGCGGCAGCAGAATCGGAAGTTACGCCTTTCGAAACTTCTTTTTCATCAACGTTGGGCGCTTCCATTGCAGAAGTCACTTCCCTAGGTTCGCCATCAGCCTCATAATAATTTGCAGCCCCATCGTCGCATGCCATCGCATCATCCTGCCTGCCGACCTCCACGGTCGACTCTGCCGCTTTCGCGGATTCACCCTGCAATGCGTTTATTCCTTTACCTTTTTCGCCGTTATCCCGCGTGGCACTCATCTGCGCAGTGGCATCTGATGCCGTCTTACTTCCGCCATTTTGCAAGGTCACCCAACACGTTCCGCCCACGACGATCAAAGCCAGACATGCCGCCATCACCTTCATGGCCTTCGCGTATTTCTGGAAGGAAATGACCTTCTTCTTTTTTTCACTTCTTGCGAGGAGCTCTGGATC
>JAEEGK010029756.1_pt1 | contig 10868 bp, 7 predicted proteins | sample 8958771 | NCBI WGS metagenome assembly JAEEGK01 (sample SAMN16246547, study PRJNA631951) | gut metagenome | biome: gut microbiome; feature: rumen; material: SC-attached | host: Bos | place: Iran: Karaj | collected 2018-10 | reverse complement strand
TATATATATATATATATATATATATATATATCTCAAATATGAATAAAATCCTATATTTATTTAATATAATTAATTTTTAATTTAAATAATAATTATATATACTAATTTTTTTAAATTAATTTATACAATGTTTTTTTATAATATATAATAAATGATTAAAATACTATATTTTATAACTTTTTCAATTAATTACAAAATTTATTTATTTTCTATGCTATCAATTTTAATAATCTTACAAATCAGCTCAATAGGAGCATCATCTTTTAATTTTTTTAGATTATCATCAAGTAAATAATCAATCATATTATTTTTTGTTAAAAAGAATTTAAAAATTGTTGGATTAGTACTATTAATAAATTTAATATTTTTACTTAAACCAACCATACAATTTTTACATTCTTTATCTTTTAAAAATTTTTCATATGCTTTATTTTCATCAATAAATTTAACATTAGGATTATTTTTCTTATAATTTTCTTGCAGCAATTTTATTGTTTGATAATTAATATTATAATAATCTAAAACATTCATTATAATTTCATCAGTTTGAGGAAAAGTAAATTCAAAATTTAAATTTTTTTTATATTCTTGTAAATTTCTTGAAATTTTTTCAACTCCATTTGAAATAGTTGGAGATATTTTTTGAAAATTTTCATTAAAACCACTTCTAAATAAACATATAATTACAATAATAGTTGTTAATAATGGTAATTTTTTATAATTTTTTTGTTTTAAATTTTGAATTGGAGTATTTTCTTCTAATGAAATGTTTATATTTGTATTCTTTTTTTTACCTAATTCTTTTATTATTTTATGTTTACATGTTTCACACATTTTTTTTTCGATAAATTTTTTAAAAAAATCTATTTGTTTATTTAATAACTTATTTTCTTCAAATAAATTATTAATTTCGACCTTTTTTTTATCTCTTGAACGTTTTGCACTTTCTCTATTTTTTTTACGTCTTTCTTCTTTTTTTTCTGCTTCTGTTAAATTATTTTCTTCTCTTTTTTGACCTATAAATATATTTGAATTATTATTATTATCGGATATTGAATTTATTGAACTATTTTGATTTTCTTCTTCTGATTGAATATTAGTTATTTCTTGATTTAAATTTAGACGAATATTTTTAAAATCTTCTGAACGAAATATTTCAATATCTTCATCTTGATCTAAGTGATTTTCAAAAAAATCTTTACAATTTTTTTGTTGAAAATTAAAAGTTAAAAATTTTCCAATGTCTTCAAACATTTTTAAATTATTTAAAAATAATTTAATATTTATAAATAAATTATTTAATATTTATAATACTGTTTTTAAATATATCCATATTAAAAAACAAAATAAAGATTTTAATATTATATACATTATTATTTATTATTTTTTATATTTAATAAAAATTTTAGGTATTTATTTATAAAAATTTAATTATTTTTTAAAATTTAATAGTAATTTATATTTTTTTAAATTTTATTTTTTAATAACAAAAAAATATTAATTATTTTAAATTTAAGATTTTAAATTTTTTTTTATAATAAATAATATAAGAAATATTATTAAAAATGTTAAAAAAAATAGATTTATCTCTAAAACCCAAAAAAAGTTTATTAAAGAAATCTAAAAATAATAAAAAACCTAATAAAAATATTGAATGGGATACACAAGCAATTGAAGAGCATAAAGAATATTTTGCTCAACATCCTCCAACAATGCATATAGATGAACCAAAAACTCCATATACGCCTTATGAAGAAGGTGATAATGATTATTTAGAAAAAGTAAGAAGAATGTTTAAAGTTGAAGCAACAGAAGATGTATTAAAAGATGTTTCAAAAGAATTAGATAAATTAAAAGATAAAAAAAATAATGAAGATGAATTTATGAATGTTATGATAATTGATAAAGATGGAAATAAAAATATGAAAATGGTTAGTAAAGATCATAAAGAAAATATAGAATTTTTAAAAAAAAGAAAAATTGCATATGAAAATGAATATATTAAAGCTAATGAAATTGAAAAAGAAATTAACAAAAAAGAAATTGAAATAAAGGATAATAATATAGATAATGAAGAAATTAATGAAGAAAGAAGAAAAGAAATTGAATTAGATGATATGACATTAAAAAATACAATAATAAATAAATTTAGTGGAATTATAAGAAAAAAAGAAAAAGAAAAATTAATTAAAGAAGAAATTGAAAAAATAAAAAATAAATGAAAAAAAAATATAATTCTTATATATATTATTTAATATTATTTATTATTTATAAATATGTAATAATTTTAAAAGAATCAACTTATTTGATTCTTTATATTAATATTATTAATATTTATATTTTATATATAAATTAAATATATTTCTTAAATCTTAAAAATTTTAACTAGAGTGCCCCTAAATAATTTTCATTCATACTTCCAGCAGGTTTAAATTCATTATTTTCAAATTGATTAGCAATTATTCTAAATCTTATATTTGAATTTTCTTCAAATTTTTTTCCTTCTTCATTAATAAAATTCATAGTTTCTTTATGAAATTCAAATCCATTTGGAAAATTAGGTTTACTAATATAAACTTCCATAGGACCAACTAAAGCTGTTATACCATATTCATGAACTTTATTTATATATCCTTCAACTACTTCTCCTAATAAAGGTTTCATAACAATAGCTCTATATTTAATATTAAAAAGAATATCTCCTGTTGTATCCATAATAACACCATTTTCAATATCAAAAATTTTGATAACATATATTATATATCCATATTTTTCTGTACATTTTCCAATTACTTTTTGAATAAGTTTTGCTTTTATTTTATTTTTTAAATCTTTTTCAATATTATCTGGAGTTATAATAAGTTCTTCTTCAAATTCCATAATAAAAAGCATTTTTTTAGAAATTATATAAAATAAATAATTAAAAAAGTAAATTATATTTTTAATATAAAAAATAATTTAAAAATAATTTATTTTATTAAAATTAAAATATATTATTTATTATTATAAATTATATTATCTTTAATACATATCTTCATCTTTCATATTTTCTTTTTTCTTTTCTTTTTGTTTTTCAATATTTTTTTTATTCCAATATTTATACCATTGAATTTCTTTTTCAATTCCTTTTAATTGATCAGCTAATTCTCTTAATATTTGTTCATCTTCTTCTTGAGTATTTTCTTCACCTTCAGCTTTTTTAATTTTTTTATGAGGAAATCTTGGAACATCTGCTTTTAATTTAGTTTTTGGTTTTGAAATTGCACTTGCTTTATCACTTTTATATGCATCAGATTGTTCAATTTCTTTTTTTTCTTTTTCTAATTGATTTACTATTTCAATTAATTGTCTTTTTTCTTTCATAACTTTACTATGATCATTAACAAATAAATCATTTAATTTACTTATTTTATTTTTATAATGATCAACATTTTTTTCAAGAAATTCTCTTTGAAGTTCATAATTACTTTCAAAAGGTTTATCAACATTATCAATTTTTTCTTTATCTAAGAAATTTCTTTTTAATATAACTAATTCTCTTTTACAATCTTTATGATTTCTTGCTCTTTTCATTGAATTATATAAATTTTCTTGGAATAATTTTTTATATTTTCTTAATTCTTCAATTCTTTTTTCAGTTTTTGATATTTGTTCTTCATGAATTTTTATAATTTGATGATTTGTACTTAATTCAATAATAATTGTTGCTTGTCCTAATTCACATGATTTAATTTCTCTTTCCATATCTTTTGCTTTTTTTTCCATTTGTTGAATTTTTCTTTCTTTTGGTTCTTTATTATGTTTAAGTTCTTTTATTTTATAATGCAAAACATATTTAAATTTTTCTAATTCTTGATTATCTTTATCTAATTTTAATTTTAATTCATTTTTATCTTTTATTGTTTCTTCTTTTTCTGATTTATCTGTATTCATATCTCTAATTTGCTTTTCTAATTTTTGATTTTCTTGTTGAAGTGTTTCTAATTCAGTTTTTTGTTTTGTTCTTCTATTTTCATAACGTTTATTTTGATTACGAATTTCATCAATTTCTTTTTTTAATTGATCTTCTTGTTCTTTATGTTCTTGTTTTGTATTTTCATAATATTTTTTTAATTTATCTAATTCTCTTCTTTTTTCAATAATTTCTTTATCATTATTTTCCATTAAATCTTTTTTTTCATTTTCAATTTGATTTAAAATTTCAGTTTGTTTTTCTTCTAATTCTTTTATTTCTTCATTTAATTCTTCTAAAACTCTTTTATGCTCCTCTTCTGTTTTTCTTTTATCTTTTGCTATTTCATCATTTAATAATTTAATATCTTTCATATTTTTACTTTGTTCATTTTTAAGCATTTTTTGTTCAGTTTTTTTATCTTCTTCTTTTGCTTTAATATTTTGTTCTTGTTCGGATTTTAATTTATCCATTTTTCTTTTATGTTCTTCTCTATGTTTTTCTAATTCATTTTCATAATAATCAATTTGTTGTTGTTTTTTGTTATTTAAATCATCTTTTTGAATATTAAATTCTGCTACAGTATTTTCATAAATTCTATCTTGCTCTTCAATTTCTTTTAAATTCTTTTCATTATCTATTTTAAAATCTTCTTCTTCTCTTTGAATTTCTAAATCTTTATTATGTAATTCTTCTCTTAATTTTATAGCGTTTGAATCTAAATAATCTTTAGGAATGAGAATTAAATTTTCAGGTTCATGAATTTCAATATCTCTTTTATCTGCTGATTTAGTAACATTTGTACTAAAAAAGAATAGACATCTATCATTTCCTCCTGAAAAAACATGAGTCATATCACTACTTGCTGCTAATGTTTGAATTCCATGACTATTTGCAGGAAAACTTAATATTTCTTTTTGACCTATAGAAAGATATTTTCCATAATCAATTATTTTTATTGAATTTGTGTCATCATTTGGACTACTTAATAAAATTAATTTTAATTCTTGATCAAAAACCATATTTGAAAATTTACCTTCTTCTAAAACATTCATTTCTATTTTTTTATTTTCTTTATCATCATCTATTTTATTTTCATCCTCATTTTTTTCTTCAACTTCGAATATTTCACATAATTCTCTATCATTTAAAGCAAGTATTTTTTTGCTTATTAAATCTTCATTAATATATACTTCACAACATTTAAATTTAGTTTGATTTTTTTGAAAATAAAGAGGTTGAGTATAGTTATTTAAATTCCAATATATAATTCTTCCATCATACCCACAAGTTGTAATTCCATGATCGTCATTATCCCATGAAACCCATTTTAAATCTTCAGTATGACCTATCAACCCTTTATGTTTATTTACTATTTCTTTACTATCATACATTGTTTTCCCTGTAAAAAAATTAAATATTCTAAAAAAATTTTTAAAACTAACTAATAACATATCACCAAATGATGAAAATTTTAAATCACAAGGTTGATATATTCTAAATTCTCTAAATTCTTTTAATGTATTTTCTAATATATCACAAACTTTAATTGTTCCTTTAAATAATATTGCAATATGTAAACCATTTGGATGAAAACTTACTTTCAAAGGTTCATCTTCATATGTATTCATTGCTTCTAATTGTAAATTTACATAATTCCAAATTCTTACTGTTTTATCTTTACTACATGTTACTACTAATTGCTTCCATTTCGCAACATCAACACTTACTATACTATCACTATGAAAATTACATAATAAATATTTATAATTACTTCCATCACATATTGCATTGTCATTAGTCATATCTAATATATATATCTGTCCATTTGATGTTGCCATTAATACACCGAAATTTTGACTAGTTTCACTTACTTTACTTGAACTTAAACATAAAATTTCCATTTGAGGAATGTTTGTTACAGCACGGAAACTTGATGAACTTTTTTCATATAAAATTTCATCTTTTGTACAATGATTATCTAATTTTACAATAAATCCATCATTTCTAGTTACAAATAAATTTGAATTCTTTTCAAATATACAAACACCTTTTGGAGTAAATTCAAAAATTTGATTCCATTTTATAAATTTTCTATGTGCAAGATTATCTCCTTTATATCTTGAAACAAAATCTATTATCATAATATCACATACATCATTTAAAAATGCTACACATGTGTTACTTATCCAAACACAAGATACTATATTAAAACTACATTTTGAAAATTCTTGAAATGTGGCTGGAGTAATTTCTAATGGTTTATTTTCTTTACTTCCTAAATTTATTATTGCATACCCTCCATCTCCCCAAACACTTATTTTATCAGTATCAAAACGATTAATCATTAAATTACTAAAAGGAAAAGGACTAGTAAATGAAATTTTAGTCATTAATTTTGGATTATATTTATTTTCTAATGAATATATAATTACCATAGAAGGAAATTCTGGACCAATTAATGCAGCAAATAAAGCATTTGATAAATTCATTGAACTTGCTATAACTTCCATTCCTTTTGCTTGAAAATATAATGTTTTTGTTTTTCCTTGTTCTACTGTTAAATATGTTTTATTTATATATTTAAATGTAAAATATATTTTATCATCTAATTTTTGAGAAATAAAAAAGACAATAACATCATTTGCCTCATCTACTGAAAAAGATGTTATTTCTCTATAATCAGAAACCGCAGGAAAAAATGATTGAGAATTTCTTTTAATCATACATATTACACCATAATATCCTGCAATATATGCACATTTATCTGTTGAAAAATATTGAATACAATTTTGAATGTCTGTTCGAATTCCAAAAACATGTTTTGGTGTTATTGCTGGTTGTTGATTTTTTGATGTCATTGGGTCTGGTTTTGACATAGTTGTTATATTTTAATTAATTAATTATTTAATATTATTAATATTATTTTAAATATAAATTATTTTAGTTATTTTTTCAATTTTATAAAGAATTTTTTAATATATCAAATAGAGTTTAATATATAATTTAATATCCTTTTGTGTTTAAAATTATTAGAATAAAATAATTTATTTTTAATATTTTATAATTAATATGATTTTTGAAATAGATATATAATATATTGGTTTAATAATTATTATTTAAATATTAATTTAATTAAAATAAATAAGAAAATTTTATTTTTTATTAATTAATCAGGAGAAATATTAGTTAAGTAATATAATAATTGTTCACTATCTTTTAAACACTTTTTTAATTGATTATTTTGAAGATTTTGTTCTATAGAAGGAAATAATGTATTTTTAATATAATTATATAAATTTTTATATGGTATTGATTTATATTTAACTGGAAAATCAATTGAAATATTTTCATCTAAAGGAAGCGAATAATTATCTAATAAATTAGTTGTTAATTGTTTAAATTCTTCTTTTTTTTCATTTGAAAAGTTTTTATTAAAATCATTATTATTATTATTATCAGTTGGAAAATTATTTAATTCAGAAGGAAATCCTGATTTATCATTATCAGATTTTTTAAAATTATTTGGATTATTAAATGGATTATATTTTGTATTTTGAATATTATTTATATTATAATTTTGAAAATCCTGATTAATTTTATTATTATCATCAACATTATTATTATTATTTATATTTTTATTTGAATTATTTGAAGTTGAATTTATTTTTTCTCCTTTTAATTCTTGAATCATTTTTTCTATTTCAATCATCTCATTTTCAACTTTTGATAAAATTTTTTTTCTTTTAGGTAAATCATTTATATTATTATTTTGATCATTAATTTTTGTTATAATTTTTTTTTTTTTATTAACTTCTTCTAAAGAATTTGTTATTGGATTATAACGATATGAATATTTTACTCCTAAATAATTCTTTTTTATTTGCTCTTGTTTTATTTGTTCTACAGTTTTTTGAGGATTAATTTGTTTATTGTAATTATCAAAATTTCCAAATTCTTTTTGTTGAGTATTAATATTTATATTATTGTTAATATTTATATTATTATTATTTATATTATTATTTATATTATTATTATTTATATTATTATTATTGTTTATATTATTATTATTATTTTTTATGTTATTATTATTATTTATATTATTATTATTATTGTTTATATTATTATTATTAATATTATTATTTTGTTTATTATTATTATTTCCTTTTTTAATATAAATAACATTATTATTTTTTTTATCATTATTTATATTATTTATTTTATTATTTGTTTGTTGTTGATTTGGTTTAATAATATTATTATTAATGTTTTTCATATTTATTTTCGAATTAACATTTAGACTATTTCTCATATTCATTTTGTTTAAATTTTTAATATTAGTCTCATTCACAGTATAATTTTTTTTTAATTGAACATTTTTATTTACTTTTCCTAATTTATTATTATTATCATCATTATCATTATCATAGCATTCATTATTATCCTTATTAATAATACTTTTATTTTTTATTAATTTTTTTTCTTCTTCTTCTTCTTTTCCAATTTGATTTTCTAAATCATCCATTTCTTTTTCAATATCTGTTTTTTCTCTGAATTGATTTTCATTTTTCATTTGAAAAATTTTAACAATTTTATATTTACAAAGAATTTGAAAATTAATAATATTACTATTTTTTTCTTTCCAACAATCAACTAAATCAGTCATATCAATAATACATCTATAAACAGCTATTATTTCTAAATAATTATCAAATTCATTATTTAAAATTTTATTTTTAAACATATCTTCTGCAGCTTCAAAAGATTTTTCAATGAAATTTATATAATCTTCATAACTACATAATTTATCAGGATTAAAATTTTTTGAAATTTCAGAAGCTTTTTTAATATTAGTAACAGTGTTTAAAAAATTAGTTATTGATTGTTTTGTTGATGGGTTTGAATATTTTAATAAATCATATATTTTTTTTATTGAATATCTACGTAATAATATATTAAGATCAGGAGAAAATTCAGATATTGTTTTACCATGAACTGTATAAATAAATTTCCATTTTTTAAATTGTTTTTCTACATCCATTTTAAAGGTAAAATTTGATGGAGGATTATTATCATTATTTAAATTATTATTATTATTATTGTCATTATTTTTTTGTTCATTATTATTATCATTATTTAGGTTATCACTTTTTTTTAAATTATTATTATCTTTATTTATTGATTTATTATTATTGTCATTATTTTTTGGTTTAATATTATTATCATTATTTAAATTATTATTTGTATTATTATTTTTTTTTGAATTTTTATTTTCTTTATTTGGTTTATTATTAATATTATTTGTATTTTTATTATTATTAATTTCTGATTTACTTTCTGATTTAATATTAGAGTCATTAATGTTATTATTTTTATTGTTTTCTTCATTTATTTTTTCATCTTCAACCTCATCAATATTATTATCTTTATTAGACATATTAATATTATTATTTTTTTATATATTAATAATTTAAATATATTAATATATTAATTTTTAAATTTATAAATCAGAAAAAAAATCTATTCTTCTTTCTTTTTCAATTAAAGATTTAGTATTTCTTTTTTGACCTAAAAATTTATTTTTTTTCTTTTTTTTATTATTTTCTGAAGAAGAAGAAGAAGAAAAAGAAGATTCTTCATCTTCTTCTTTTTCTTTTTCATTTTCATTTTCTTCTTCTTCGCTTTCATCCATACTATTATATTTATCATTTAATTCATCTTCTTCTTTTTCATCTTCTTCTTTTTCCTCTTCTTCTTTTTCTTCTTCTTTTTCATCTTCATCATTATTATCATTATTATTTTTATTTATATTTTCTTCAAAATCTTCTTCTTCTTCATCTTCTTCTTGTTCACCATTACTATCTTCATCATTGTTATCACTTTCATTAATATCATTTTCCTCACTTTCATTTTTTATACCTGTATATTTTTTCTCCAAATCCAAATCTTTAATATCAAAAACTTTAATAAAAGAAATATTACATACCACTGCAACTTTTCCATTTTCTGGACTTAATTTAATTTTTTCATTTTCAAACATTTCATTTTCTTTAATTTTTTCTTTTTCTTCTATAATACCTTTAACTTTTTTATCTTTAAAAGAACATATTTTTATATTTTTTCCACATGTTAAAAAAACATCTTCACTTATTTTATCTATGTCATTTATTTCTTCTTTAAAACCAGTTATTCGTTCTTTAAAATCTCCCCACCATCCCCAATTAAATATCATCACATTCCCACTATCAGTTCCAACTAAAATATTATTAGTATAATTAATGGGAAGTATACAATTTAAACTTTCTTCCATATTATCACTTAAAGCATTTAATTTTTTTTTTCGAAGATCATATACACCTATTGTTCCATCAATTGATGTTGATAATAAATAATGTGGCATAGTATTATTATCTTCAGATAAACAAAAATCTGTTATATCTTCTTCTTGTTCATTGAAAGTAAATATTGAATTATTTTTATTCTTAGCTCTTATATCAAAAATACATATCTCACCTTTTGAATTTCCACTACAAAATAAATTTTCATTAATGAATTTTACTTTTGTTATTGATTCTTCTTTTTTATTTAAATTAGAATTAAATTTATTTGATATAATTTTATTATTTTCTAATAAAAATATTTCTCCTTTTGATGTTCCTGTTATTATTTTATTTGAAATAATATCTAATGTGAATAATGATGATTCGGTTAAATTTATTATATTTGTTTGATTATTATTTATTAAAGAATAATATTGTATTGTTCCGTTTATATCTGAATATATTAATGTATTTTCATTGAAAAATTTTAAATCATATATTTTATGATTACTATTTGATATATTTGAGCTTGGTAAAATATAGATATTATTGTTTTTCATTTTTATTTAATTATTATTATTATTATTACTTTTATT
>JAEEGK010029754.1_pt1 | contig 10868 bp, 10 predicted proteins | sample 8958771 | NCBI WGS metagenome assembly JAEEGK01 (sample SAMN16246547, study PRJNA631951) | gut metagenome | biome: gut microbiome; feature: rumen; material: SC-attached | host: Bos | place: Iran: Karaj | collected 2018-10 | reverse complement strand
CCCATTTCCATTAGTGTAATCATGATGTAAATCTCCTACGTTTCTTTAAATAACCATTTCTTTTTTTTGCGATGCAAAGGTACGACTTTTTGGCTGACTTCGCAAGAGAAAATTCATAATTGTGCACGAACACAGCATTTGTTTGATGCAGGTCAATAACACAAAGAGCAGAGGCGCTTCTACGTCACAGTTTCAGCATCGGAACCCAGTCTTCGTTGTTGTGGGGGCAGAGGGTGTGGATGCCAAGGGATTGGGCGGTTTCGCAGTTGTGGGGGCTGTCGTCGATGAAGAGGGTCTCGTCAGGGGTGGCCTGCTGGCCTTGGAGCATCATCTCGAAGATGGCTGGCGATGGCTTCATCAGTCGGCACTCGTAGCTGAGGTAGAGGTGGTCGAAGTAGTAGTCGATGGGGTGGTTGCCGCCATCAAAGTCTGGTGTGCGTGCCCATTGCATCATATAGGGGTTGGTGTTCGAGAGCAGACATACTTTGTAGCCCTTTGCTCGAAGGTCGAGTAGGGCATCGAGGTTGCGCTGGGGGACGTTCTCTACATAGCCGTGCCAGGCATAGTAGCACTCGTCGGCAGTGACCTCGTGGCCAATAATCTTACCCAGTTCCACACGAAATTCTTCTGTAGAGATACGGCCTATCTCGAGATCTCCGAAGATGCCATGTTGGCAGAAAGCGTCAAGGTGCTTGCGGGCATCCTTCAGTCCGATTTCCTCGAAGCGGGCGATGGCGTTCTCGTAGCTGAGTGCCAGCACGACGCCACCCAGGTCGAATGCGAGATTCTTAATCTGATTCATATTGTGACAATTGTGACAGTTATTTTGCGGCTGCTTGACCAAGTGCTTGCCAAAGTGGGTCATCGGGTAGGGGAGCCTCGACGGTGATCGTCTGTTTCGATACGGGGTGGATGAACTCCACGCGGCGCGACAGGAGCGAGATGGAGCCATCAGGATTCGAGCGAGGGGCTCCGTATTTGAGGTCGCCCTTGATGGGACAGCCCATCGCAGCCAGTTGACAGCGTATCTGATGGTGACGGCCTGTCATGAGCTGCACTTCGAGCAGGGTGTAATTGTCGCCTTGGGCTATCGTGCGATATTTCAGGATGGCCTTCTTGGCATGGGGTCGCTCGCGGTCGTAGGCATAGCTCTTGTTCTGCTTCTCATTGCGCACGAGCCAGTGCTCCAACGTTCCCTCACTGGTGCGAGGGGCATTCTTGGTAATCGCCCAATAGGTCTTATGCACCTCGCCCTCGGCAAACATCTTGTTCAGTCGCGTGAGTGCCTTCGAAGTGCGCGCAAAGACGACGAGACCTGATACGGGTCGATCCAGCCGATGAACCACGCCCAGGAACACTTCGCCTGGCTTCGCATATTTCTCCTTGATGTAGTCTTTCACAATATCAGAGAGGGGGCGATCGCCAGTCTTGTCGCCCTGAACGATCTCCCCACTCTGTTTGTTAACGATGATAATATGGTTATCCTCGTAGATGACTTCCATACTACATGTTCATTCCACCATCAACCTGGATCACTTGTCCGCTGACGTAGCTTGACATATCTGATGCGAGGAATGTAGCCACGTTGGCGATATCCTCGACCTGACCACCACGACGGAGAGGAATCTTCTGCTTCCACTCGTTGCGAACCTCCTCAGGCAGGGCTGCTGTCATAGCCGTCTCGATGAAGCCAGGAGCGATGGCGTTGGCACGGATGCCCTTGGGACCCATCTCCTGTCCGATACTCTTGGCGAGGGCGATCAGACCAGCCTTTGAGGCCGCATAGTTTGCCTGACCAGCATTGCCGTGAACACCCACGACAGAGGCCATATTGATGATAGAGCCACCACGCTGGCGCATCATGACGGGCACGCAGGCGTGGATGAAGTTGAAGGCCGACTTGAGGTTGACGGCAATCACAGCGTCCCACTGCTGCTCAGTCATACGAAGCATCAGACCGTCCTTCGTGATACCTGCGTTGTTGACCAGGATATCGATCGAGCCGAATTCTTCCTTAACGGCCTTTACCACTTCCTCTGTCTGAGCGAAGTCGGCTGCGTTGGATGCATAGCTCTTGGCCTTGACACCGAGGGCTGCGATTTCCTTCTCAGTCTCCTCGTTGATCTCGAGGTCGGTGAATGCGATGTTTGCGCCCTCAGCGGCGAACTTCAGTGCGATAGCCTTTCCGATACCGCGTGCAGCACCTGTAATCAGCGCTGTCTTTCCTTCTAATAATCCCATAATCTTCTAAAATGTTTAATATTTAATGTTTAATCTTTGAATCTTTCAATTCCTCCTGAACTTACCCAGCGCGCCATAGACCACCTTGGCCACCTGGGGCTTGGTGTCCTCCTCCTTCATTCCGTGCGCGATACGTCCGTATATATAAGGTACTTCGAGACCTTTGATACAATAGTGGGTGATATCGGCCACGAGTTCGATGTTGTCGATGTCGAACTCGCCATCCTCCTTGCCCTCTGTGTAGACTTTGCGGAAGAGCTCGATCTCTGCGTCGTCGAAGTGCTTGCGCACCTTCTCGACCATCCAGATGTTACGGAAGAACTCAGCGCGCAGGTTTCCGTTGCGCACTACCGTCTCGCGGATCATGCTCAGATGGGTATAGATGAGCTCGATGATCTTGTCCTGTGGACGGATTTTACGTGCAGCCACCTCGTCGAGCTTGTCGCTGAGGCGCTCGAGCTCACTTTCAATCACAGCGTAGTAAATCTCCTCCTTCGACTTGAAATAGGTGTAAAGTGTGCGCCGACCCTTGCCTGACTGTTGGGCAATGTCGTTCATCGTCGTATTCTCCAGTCCGTTCTTGGCGAATAACTGGCGAGCTACATCTACAAGCTTTTGTCTGGTTTTGGATATGGACATATATGATTCCTCCTGTTGATTAAAAAATTGCACACAGTACTAACAGTGTGCAAAATTACGACTTTTCTTTGAAATACGCAAGAAATCTGGGCAAAAAAGTTGCGAAAAGTGGAAAATTTCAAAAAAAGAGCGTAAATATTTGGCCAATTCGAAAAAACTTTGTACCTTTGCACCCGCAAAACAGGAAACGTCCTTATTTGCATTGAAAATTAACATCGCGGAGTGGAGCAGTTGGTAGCTCGCCAGGCTCATAACCTGGAGGTCGCACGTTCGAATCCTGCCTCCGCAACTCAAGAAGAAACGCAACCCCTGAGGGCTGCGTTTCTTGCGTTTAGTAACCTGTATGGATGGTCAGCTTAGAACTGCTCGAGAATCCTGATACGCTCCTCTGTGCTGGGATGCGTGGCGAAAAGTCCACTAAGAAACTGCATCAGTCCCTGAGCCATCTTTTTCGGATGAATGATGTACATCTGGGCAATATCCTCGCGCTCGACGTCGCCCAGGCCTGGATTGTTCGAGATCTTTCGCAGCGCTGAGGCCAGTGCCATGGGGTCGCCACAAAGTTCGGCACCTCCAGCATCGGCCATGAACTCACGTTTGCGCGAGATGGCAAATCGGGTGAGCGATACGAAGAGCCAGGCAATGCCGGCGCAGATGGCTCCAATGACCATGATGGCTATCACGGAGAGTCCGTTGCCTTTCTCATTGCGATCGTTGCTGCTGCTGAAGCCACCAAACAGCATGCGGTTGTAGATCATCCTCACTACCAGCGAGAGGACGGTGGTGATGATACCCACGAAGATGATGCTCGTAATCAGCAGACGGGTGTCGCGATTGCGGATATGGGTCAGCTCGTGGCCGATAACACCTGCGAGCTCACGATCGTCCAGACGGTCAAGCAGTCCTGTGGTGACAGTGACGGTATAGGAATTCTTATCGATACCACTGGCGAAGGCATTGAGTTGGGGATCGTCGATCACGTTCACCTTCGGCATGTCCATACCACAGGCCATACAGAGATTCTCCACGATGTTATACACCCTCGGATTCTCCCTGCGCATCAGGGGCTGGGCACCTGTCGCCCGCTGGATCATCTTCGTGTTGCTGAAGTAGGCGATACAGAACCAGATGACGACACCGCCAATGATGAACGGGGCTATCTTCGTGAAAGTCCAGTTCACTGTGTCGATATTCAGCTGAGGCTCGTAGTTGACGCCAACCTGGTTCATATAATAGTTGCCGTCAACCTGATCGTAATAGTCTGCTCCCAAATAGGTGATAATAGCCAGGAACACCCACGCCATACCAAGTAGGATGACGGGAAAGGCAATCAGCAGCAACATGCTCTTCATGTTGTTGCGCGAGATCTGGCTCTGGATTCCGACGTATCTCATTCCGCCTTAGAACTTAATCTCAGGGGCCTTTTCGATCGTGGCGCGATCCTCTTTTGGAATCTCGAACATCGGCTCCTTGTGGAATCCGAACATGTTGGCGAAGATGTTCGATGGGAAGGTCTGCACGGCATTGTTCAGCTCACGGGTAGCTGTATTGAAGTAACGACGCGTAGCTGCGATCTTGTTCTCGATGTCGGAGATCTCCTCCTGCAGCTGCAGGAAGTTCTGGTTAGCCTTCAGGTCGGGATAGGCCTCTACTGAAACCTTCAGCCCAGCCAGCGCACTCGACAGGGCGTTCTCAGCCTGGATCTTGTCATTGATGGTCGTGGCTCCCATAGCGGCAGCACGGGCTTGGGTGACGCGCTCCAGCAGTTCCTTCTCATGCTGGGCATAACCCTTCACAGTGGCTACCAACTGAGGTATCAGATCATGGCGCTGCTTCAGCTGAACGTCGATGTTCGCAAAAGCATTCTCACGGTTGTTACGCAGTTTTACGAGGTTGTTGTAGATGCCGATACATCCAAATATCAGGATTGCAACGACGACTAAAATGATAATCAGTGTCATATTCAATAATTTTATTTGTTTAAAATCATCGGCAAAGGTAATGATTGTTGCGTAATTGCGCAAAAAAATTAGTATTATTTAAAAATTAAATCCGATCGCCAAGCTTCGTATCTTGACAACCGGATCTGTATGGTACTTGAAATAGATAATTCTACTTCATTTTGTTCATAACCTTCTTGTAGTACCTGTTAGTAGCACGGACACTGTATTTCGGCCCACCATTCCAGGCTCGGATTGCTTTCTCAATGTTGTTCTCCGGGTTATGAAATGATTGAATAAGCAGGAACATTTCTTTGGATTTCTCCAGACTGTATCTGTCTGCTAATGTGTAGCGCAGTTTACTGTTCCTTTTTTTAAGAATGATGTTGCAATCCTTCACAAGAATCGGGGTGATCTGCATGGCGCCAACTGAGTTTCCACTCACTGCCTTTGCGTTGCCTCCGCTTTCTACCTGAATAATCGCATCCATCACTGGATTCCAGTCGAACCCTGATGTCTTAACACTCTTTGCTCCATTGCCTCCTGCCATTGCGACAGTGCTGAGAAGGATCAGAGTCATCAGGCTCAAACATGCTTTTTTAATAATTTGACTCATAATCTCTATACTTTAGGCGGAACCTCATCACGAGAACCGCATTATCCTTTAGATTTTCTGTATCAAGAAGACGACTTCACGTCGTGAGAACCACGTCACTACGGGCGTTTAATCAATTTTCGGGTGCAAAGTTACGGATTATCAATGAGTTAGCCAAATTTTTTTTGCTTTTTTAAGAAAATTGTGTGCGCACACTTAATCTAAATCAACTACAGTGATGCCTGCTCCACCGAATTGTACATGCTCATCGCGGAAGTGTGAAACGTTGGGAACAGTGGCCAGATATTGGCGTATCAACTGGCGCAAAACACCTGTGCCTGTGCCATGCAGAATGCGCACACGACTCATGCCGACAAGGATGCTGTCGTCGAGGAAATGCATGACGGTATTGAGAGCCTCGTCGCCTCGCATACCTCTCACGTCGAGATCCTGATGGAAGTTCTGACGATGGTCCTCCATCGTCGCGCGAGTGATCTTCGAGGTCTTTACTGCCAGGTCGGCGTGTTTCGAGGCCGCAGGCTTTTCTGCCTTCGACTTGTCGGCATATTCCAGCTGCTCGAGTTTCATCTTGGTCTTCACGTCGCCAAAGATGACGGTGGCCTGCTTGCCACTGATGTTCTCGATCTTGCCAATGGTGTCGAGACCCTTGATGCGGACGGTATCGCCCTTCTGCAACTCTCGGTTCTGGGGCTCTGACGAGGTCTTGGCGTGGGCAGCGAGTTTCTCACTGGCCTTGCGCTCCTGCTCGCCCTTCTCTGCCTTGCGCTTGGCCTTACGGGCCTTGCGCTCTTCCATCTGGCGCAGTTTCTTGGCGAAGTCCTCCTCGCTCATCAATCCTTGGTTGTCGTCGCTCGTTACCTGCTCACGGAACTCCTGCAGTTCTTCTCGGATCTGACGTGTACGCTCCTTCTCAGCCTGAGCCTCACGGATCTCACGGATGGCGTTCTCGATTTTGCGATTGGCTTCTGCCAGCAACTCGTCAGCCTGCTGCTGGGCACGCTTCAGGATCTGCTTGCGCTCACGGTCAATCTCCTCGAGATTGCTTTCATAGCGCTGGATATGGCCTTCGAGCGATTTCTCGTGCTGGTGGATGGTCTGACGCTTGCCTTCCCAGTAACGCTTATCGCGCACGATATCCTGCAGATACTTATCGCTCTGGATATAGTCGGAACCCACGATGTCTGAGGCATCCTTGATCACCTCCTCAGGAATACCCGTCTTACGGGCTATCTCGATGGCGAAGGAGGAGCCAGGCTGTCCGATGGCGAGCTGGAAGAGGGCTTGCATCTCGTGGCGGTCGTAAAGCATCGCACCATTGACTACGCCAGGATGATCCTCTGCGAAGTGCTTCAGGTTCTGATAATGGGTGGTGATGACGCCAAAGGTCTGTTTCTTCCAGAACTGTTTCAGCATGGCTTCAGCGATGGCACCTCCGATGGTGGGCTCAGTACCGCTGCCGAACTCATCGATGAGCAGCAGACTCTCAGCGTTCGACTGTTTCATCATCTGCTTCATGTTCATCAGGTGGGAAGAGTAGGTCGAGAGGTCGTTCTCGATGCTCTGCTCGTCGCCAATGTCGATCAGGATATGCTGGAAGAGTCCTGTGGTACTGCGATCGCCGATGGGAATGGGCAGACCACATTGGAGCATATACTGCAATAAGCCGACTGTCTTCAGACACACAGATTTTCCACCAGCGTTAGGACCACTGATGATCAGGATGCGCTTTTCGAGGGTCAGGGTGATGTCGAGGGGCACCACACTCTTGCCCTGCTTCTCGAGCGAGAGCTGCAGCAAGGGATGAATGGCTCGTATCCAGTCGATATGGGGCTTGTTCTCCACAACGGGTTCGAAGGCCTTCGTCAGTGTCGCCCATTCGCTCTTTGCCTGAATGAAGTCGATCTGTGCCAGGAATTGGTAGGAGTTGAGAATCTCTTTGACGTAAGGGCGCACCTCGTCAGTAAAGACGGTGAGTATTCGGATGATCTCACGCCTCTCCTCTGCTTCCAACTGGCGCACCTTGTTGTTGGCCTCCACCACTTCGGCTGGTTCGATGAACACCGTCTTACCTGTTGCACTCTCGTCGTGAACGATACCGTTGATACGGCGCTTTACCTGTGGCGCTACTGGCAGTACCAGTCGTCCGTCACGCATTGTGGGTGCTGCGTCCTTCTCCACGAGTCCGTCTTTCTGGGCCGCGTGTAATATAGTATATAAGGTACGCGAGATGGAACCCTGTGTCTTCTCCAGTTCGTGGCGGATGCTGGCCAGGGTCATCGAGGCCGAGTCCTTGATCTTGCCGAACTTATCGAGGATAGAGTCGATGCGACGGATCATGGCTGGGAAAGTTGTTACTCCTTCAGCCAGACGATGAAGGGCAGGGTAGGGGTAATTGAGCTCACCACTGGCCGATTCCTCTGCATCACGTTCAAGATATCTGACGATATTCGCAATCGTCTCGAGTGAACGCCTCAGGTCCCACACTTCGTCTTCCTCCAGATGGGTGCCCTCCATGCGGATACGCGTCACAGCCTCACGCACGTCGAAGAAGTACTGCATGGGGAAATCGTCTTTTTCCTCCTTCAACCTGCGGAACTCCCTCACCTGTGTCAGACGTTCGTTGACCTCATCACCATCAGCTGAGAAGGCCATCTCGTCGACTTTCTCTTTTCCCAAAGTGCTGAAGCAACGCTCTTTCAACAGCCTCCGGATTTCATCGAAACCAAGCTTATGCTCGAAGTTATTCGGGTAAATCACGCTGCAAAGGTAGTTATTTTTGTTCGGATATGCAAAAAGTTGCCGAAAAATTTGTTCAATTCGAAAAATCTCCTTACCTTTGCACCCGCTTTCAAGACAACGAAGCACTGGAGAGATGGTAGAGTGGTCGATTACAGTAGTCTTGAAAACTACCGTACCGAGAGGTACCGGGGGTTCGAATCCCTCTCTCTCCGCAAAGAGTTCAATGAGTAACATCGTTGGACTCTTTTTTTGCGTTCTTCAGGCCTTTCTCTCTTTCATATCCTTCAATACTTAAAGTTTGTTGCATAATTAGTCAAATCTGATAAATTACGGATGGAAATGTGTAACTTTGTACTTTCAAAGAGCGAAGATTGTAAGATGAAAAGGAATGTATTGAATCTGCGCGACCTTGGAGGATTGCCTTTAACCGATGGTAAGGGGCAGACTCCTCATGGTCTGTATCTGCGTAGCGGGAAACTCAGTGTGCTAACTCCTGAAGAGTGCAAAAAGTTGTGCCAGGAGTATCACATAGCCAGCGTCATTGACCTGCGTACGCCTATCGAGGCCCAGGAATTCCCTGACCCGCTGCCCGATAGTGTAGAATACAGGCAGATCTCCCTGCTGAAAGATTCAGCTGTCGGCATCACTCATGAAACAGGCTCTGACCCTATGACCATCCTTCGCAGTCTGCGTAAACAGCCAGAGAAGCTGAAAAAGATGATACCCGACTTTGCCTCCATGTATGAGAGGATTGTTACCGACGAGTATAGCCGTAGACAACTTGACCAGGTCGTGTCGTTGCTAAGGAATAATGCTGCAGAGGGCAAATGTACGCTTTTCCACTGCACGGCAGGTAAGGACAGAACGGGCATCGTCAGTATGGCCCTGCTGAAGTCATACGGTGTCAGCGACGAAGATATCATATACGACTACATGCGTACCAACCGTAATGCTTTCTGGCCAACCATCAAGAAATGTCTGGCTGTGCTAATGCTGACCCACAATTGGGAGTTGGTCAAGACATGCTATACCTCATTCATGGCACAACGGGAACTGATTGAAACGGCAATAAAACACTATACTTGTTGAATTACCTAGGCCCTACCTAGGCGCTACCTAGGCGCTACCTTAGCGCTACGTCAACTCAATATTCCATTTGTCCCTTATATATAATTAAGGTAGGATAGTAGTTTTACTCGGATTTATTTGGTACTTCGTTCATCTTTTTGTATCTTTGTGGCAGATTTTAACTCAATAATAGACTTATGAAGAAGATTTTGACTTGTTTATTGGCTACTTTAGGGCTATCAACTGCCTGTGGCCAGCAGAATTTTGAGAATGCTGATGTTCAAGGATTCGCCGAACTGATAGAGAATCCTGATGTCGTAGTGCTTGACGTCCGTACCGCCAGCGAATATGCTGAAGGGCATCTGGTGGGAGCGCTTCACATTGACCAAGGGCAGAGTGATTTCATGGAGAAGGCCAAGGCTGCACTGTCAAAGGACAAGCGGGTGGCTATCTATTGCAGAAGTGGCCGTCGCTCAGCTAATGCCGCAGGCAGACTGGCTGCTGAAGGTTATCAGTGCGTGAATCTGAAAGGTGGCATCCTCGCCTGGAAAGAGGCAGGAAAGGTTGTGACGACTGATAGTTATGAGGTTGATGTGTTCAAGACGAAGAGCGGAAAGACGGTGAAGTTCCACGCCCTCGTTCATGCCAGCATTCGTATGGAGTATGATGGCAAGGAGATTGAGATTGACCCTGTGACCAAGTTGGGGAACCGAACGATAGATTTTACGGCAATGCCCAAGGCCAACTATATCTTTGTGACCCATGAGCATGGCGACCATTTCGATCGTGAGGCTCTCAAACTGCTCTCTGACGAGAAGACGCGACTCATCACCAACAAGCGTTGTGCAGAGATGCTGGGCTCAGGCGAGATCATGGCCAATGGCGATCAGCTGCAGATAGCCGATGACTTTACAGTAGAGGCCGTTCCTGCATATAACATCACAGAAGGTCGTACGCAGTTCCATCCCCAGGGACGTGACAATGGCTATATCCTGACCATAGACGGACTGAGAATCTATATCGCTGGCGATACGGAGGATATCCCTGAGATGGCATCTGTCAAAGACATCGACATTGCCTTCCTGCCTTGCAACCAACCCTACACAATGACAACAGAGCAACTGGTCAAGGCTGCCAAGACCATCAAGCCGAAGGTGCTGTTCCCCTATCACTATGGACAGACAGATGTAACCAATGTACCTTCACAGCTGCAAAATGATGGCATCGACGTGAGGATCAGACACTACGAATAAGGGGTGGTTTTACGTAAACGTTTTCAGTATTTTTTAACCCCATATTGCATTTATTTCACAATTATTATGTATCTTTGTACCCGAAATAAACAACTCTGAAGATTAATAATAAACAAATTTAATAAAAAATTTTTTTGTATAACTAAAACTAACGTGTATGAATCATCAAATCAAAAGAGCCTTTATGGCTATGCTTTTGTCTGTGTTCTGCTTCGTAGCTTATGCTCAGAAGACAGTCACAGGAACTGTAGTTGACACTGCAGGTGAGCCCATGATTGGTGTAAGTATTCTCGTTGACGGTACCACTATCGGTGGCGTGACCGACTTCGACGGTAACTTCTCTATCAAGGACGTTCCTGAGAATGGTGTCTT
>JAEEGK010029752.1_pt1 | contig 10870 bp, 11 predicted proteins | sample 8958771 | NCBI WGS metagenome assembly JAEEGK01 (sample SAMN16246547, study PRJNA631951) | gut metagenome | biome: gut microbiome; feature: rumen; material: SC-attached | host: Bos | place: Iran: Karaj | collected 2018-10 | reverse complement strand
CTCCGCGCTCAGATCCGACCCTGTGACGATATCATACGTTCCTATGACCGTGGACTTCTCCTCTGCAGAACGGTCGCCGTTGATCACTATCGCTGCAGCCTTCCTGACTGCGGATACGAGTACGTCCAGCTCTTTCATGGGATCAGTAACGGTTGTCGAATATGCGATTGGTCTTCTTCTCGCTTCTCGGAAGGTAGCCCAGGTTGACCGCTTTGGGTATGACGGTCACCCCTATCTTCGACTTGACCTTCTCCACAAGCTCCTGCTCCGCTTTCTCGCGTTCGGCTCCTTCTGCAGGGGTCTCGAAGTACAGGGTTATCATGTCCTTCCCTTCGAGATGGTCGATCATGATCTGATACTCGCTGGTGGCATCCTTCATTGTGGCCAGCACTTCCTCGAACTGAGCGGGGAACATGTTGACCCCTTTGACCTTGATCATATCGTCGGTACGTCCGACTATGATGTCTATCCTGGGGAATCTGGATCCGCATGGACAATCGCCGGGGATGATCCTGGTGAGGTCATGTGTCCTGTACCTTATCAGCGGTGCACCCTCTTTCCTGAGGGTGGTGATGACCAGCTCACCGGTCTCTCCATCCGGAAGGTTCTTTCCGGTCTTCGGATCGATGATCTCGAAATAGATGTAGTCATCCCACATGTGGATACCGTTGCGGTAATCGCAGCTGATACCGATACCGGGACCATATATCTCCGTGAGTCCGTAGATGTCGTAGAAATCCACTCCCAGTTCGTTGGCGATGCTGTTGCGCATCTTCTCTCCCCAACGCTCGGAACCGATGATTCCCTTCTTGAGGCACATCTTGTCCCTGATTCCGCGCTTCTTGATCTCCTCTGCGAGGAGAAGTGCATATGATGATGTGGCGCAGAGCACGGTGGATTGAAGGTCCTCCATCATGCGCAGCTGCTTTTCGGTGTTGCCAGGACCCATGGGGATCGCCATCGCTCCGAGTCTCTCGCAACCAGCCTGGAATCCGATTCCAGCAGTCCACAGCCCGTAACCTGGGGTGATATGGATACGGTCCTTGGAGGTCACTCCGGCCATAACGTAGCAGCGCTCGAAGATGATCGCCCAGTCCTCGACATCCTTCTTGGTGTAAGGGATGACGACAGGTGTTCCTGTGGTCCCTGATGATGAATGGATCCTCACGATGTCCTTCTCGGGAACTGCAGCGAGCCCCAGAGGATATGCCTCACGGAGGTCGGCCTTGTCAGTGAACGGGAGGGTCTCGAAATCCTCCTGCGTCTTGATCTTCTCGATATCGATGTCCTTGTACTTCTTCGCATAGAATGCGCTGTGGGATTTGAGAGTGGACAGCTCTCTGAGGATCATCTCCTTCTGATACTCATTCATCCTCAATTCAATTCACCGCTGTTTATCTTTTCCAGCAAAACTGCGGCCTCTTCAGAACCGCGATTGGCTGCCTTTACGAGCCACTTCTTTGCATTAGATAAACTGTGTGTCATCCCTTGACCAGAAATATGCATTTTACCGAGCTCGCACATCGCGTCCTCAGAGCCCATGTCCGCAGCCTTGATCATGTATTTGGCTGCCTTGTTCGGATCCTTATTTACACCCCTGCCTTCCAGATACATCAAGCCCAGACGGTATCCTGCCTTGGGGAATTCAGCATCGAAGCACCTTGTGTAGAATGATATCGCTTTAGGGTAATCGACAGGTATGCCGCGTCCCTCCTCATTCATTACGGCCATGCGGTAGAGGGCGATGATGTTCCCCTCATCGGCGGCCCTTGAATACCAATAATAGGCCTTCTCCCAATCCTGCGGGATCCCCTCGACATCGGAATACATGAAACCGAGATTGAACATCGCCCTGGCATCGCCGAGATCGGCGGCCCTGTGATAGAGCTCCATCGCTTTGTCGAGATCGGCCCTCATCCCGAGTCCGTGAGCACGCATGTGCCCCAGGTTGCAGATGGCCTCCGCATTGTTCTGATCCGCAGCGAGGCCGAACCATCTGGCTGCCTCTCTTCTGTCCTGGACCACGCCGTCGCCTTTGAAGAACAGGTATCCCATCGCCACCTGGGCATCGGGATCGCCGTCCTGAGCGGCCTTGAGGACATCCTGGAAACCCATGGGATTCACCTCTTGGATTTCATCATATTGAGCAATGCGGCGGCATCGGGATCTCCCTGCTTGGCCGCCATGTTGAGGTACTTCTTCGCGCGGATGTCGTTCTTCTTGACATACTTGCCCTCGTAGTACAGCTTACCTAGGTAGAACTGTGCCTCGTAGTAACCTTCATCGGCAGATTCCTGAAGGAGCTGCAGTCCCTCTTCCACATCCTGCTTCACACCGGAACCAGTGACCTTGAACATCCCCAGGAAGGCCTTTGCCGAGGGGTGTCCCTGTTCTGCCGCCTGCGTATACCACAGGGCAGCTTCCTCGAGATTCCTCTCCGTTCCCCTTCCCTCGTAATAGAAGCATCCGAGACAGTACTGGGAGTTGACTTCCCCCATCTCCGCTGCCTCCTTGAACCATTTGAGCGCCATCTCGTCGCTCTGCTCGTAATAATACCCGTTCCCGTACATGCATGCGAGGGCATACTGGGCATATCCGTTACATCTGTTGGCGGCCTCTGTGAACCAATGGGCGGCCTTCTTGAGGTCCTTGGGGATCACCTGACCCTCGAAGCACATATTGGCGAAGTCGACCATTCCCTGCTGGTAGCCGTTCTCACAGCTCTTCTCCAGCCATTTGACGGCCAGGCTCGGGTCCCTGTTGACCCCCTGTCCGTATGCGTAGCACATTCCGATCTGATATTGTGCCTCGGAATGGCCCTGCTCCGCAGCCTTCTCGAAGAGACGCGCCGCCTTCTTCACATCCGTGTGGAATTTCTTGGGGACCATGCAGATGCATCCGAGAGCGAACTGCGCATCCTTGTTACCTGCCTCTGCCGCCTTCTCGTACCACTTGAAAGCCAGTTTCTCATCGGGATCCGTGTTGCAGAGACCCTGATCATACATCTGGCCTATGCGGTACATGGCTGTACCGTCTCCGCTGTCAGCCGCTTTGGAGAGCCATTTCAGAGCCAGTTCCTTGTCCTTCGGAATACCCTTTCCCATGAGATACATGAAACCTATCTTCGCCTGGGCCTCGGCATCTCCCTCCTCAGCACAGGCCAGATAGAATCTGACCGCCTCGGCGTGACTCTTCTTCACCTTGTCGTTTCCCTTATCGTACATGGCGAAGAGTTCGGCACAGGCAGCGGTATCCCTCTGCTCTCCGAGGAACCTTTTCGAGATCAGCCCATCCATGACATCCTCGGGGTTCTTCTCGAACTCCTTGGCCACGATGCCTGCTTCGACGGAACCGCTCTCGGCCGCTTCGGAGAAACCCTTCTTCGCGGCTTCCTTGTCCTTCTGTATACTGCCCTCTCCAAGATATTGGAATAGGGAGAAGAGATACTTCGCATCAGGATTGCCTGACGATGCCGACTTGGCCTCCTGAGCCGCCTTCGAAAGATCATAATCCTTCGAATGGGAATCCATCAGACTGCGTGCCGATAAGAAAGGTTCCGATACCATATAGCTGACCGTTTTCATGTTATCCGCGCGTTATATATGACGGTTTTTATCGAAGTGACGGGCCTTCAGAGGATTATCGCCAAAAGTGACGAAAATAGTATGTTATTGTACAGAATCCATGAACGCTTTTATCCATGATGCGATATTTCTACAACATGTACTCCGATTCGGATATGATGGAGCCTCTCGAGAAGGCCAAATTCATCATACGCAATAATTCTGAATCGGGATACTTGGACGCCTACAACATCCTCATGCGCGAATCCAAGAAGGACAGCGCGGAGGCGGATTATTACCTCGGACTCATGTACGCACGCGGACAAGGAGTACCGAAGAATTACGAATCGGCCTGTTCATGGTTCGAGAAAGGATTCGAAGGAGGTCATCCCGGCTGCGCCTACTACCTCGGGATGATCTATCTAAAAGGTCTGAGCGTGAACCGCGATTCACAGAAGGCCAAGGAATACTTCCTCATGGCCGCAGGCAGAGGAGATGTCCGTGCCGAATACGAGCTTGGGCTCATGCATTTCAAGGACGAGGACATCCCCCGCGATCTGGAAGTGTCTGCGAGCTGGATGAAGCAAGCCGCTGAGCACGGTCATGTGGAGGCCCAATTCGTTCTAGGCCAATATTACAAGACAGGTGCAGGCGTCAAAGAGGACATACCCATGGCCGTCAGATGGCTGATGACAGCCGCCCTCAACGGACACCAGGGTGCCCAGGTTCTGCTCGGGAACATGTACAAGACCGGTGACGGAGTGCCTCAGAACAGCGACGAGGCCGACCGCTGGTATGACATGGCCGACAGCAACAGATGATTCTAAAATTCTAAAGAAAAAGGGAGGGTCAGGCCCTCCGATAGTTTCACTTCAGTCCGACTATCTTTCCGTCGTCCTTGAGATCCATCCTCATGGCCGCGGGGACCTTGGGGAGACCGGGCATCAGGGTCAGCGTACCGCACTCGGGGACGATGAAACCTGCTCCGGCAGAGATGTTGATCTCCCTTACGTGGAGCTTCCATCCCTTGGGAACACCCTTGAGGGTCGAGACATCAGACAGAGATGCCTGCGTCTTGGCGATACAGATGGGCAGCTTTCCGAATCCATCCTTCTCGTATCCTTCTATCCTCTTGTCCACGAGCGGGTCGTAGGTGACTCCATCTGCTCCGTAGATCTTCTTGGCGATGATCTCGATCTTGTTCTTGATGGGCTGGTCGAGGTCGTAGAGGAACTTGAAGTCGGTCTTGGTGCTGTCGATGGTGTCGATGACGGTCTGAGCGAGCTGCTTCGCTCCCTCTCCGCCCTTCATGAATCCATCGTTTAATGCCACGGGGATTCCCATCTTCTTGCAGTGGTCGCGGATGTAGTCCATCTGCTCCTGTGTATCCTGGGCGAAGTGGTTGATTCCGACAACGACAGGTACTCCGTAAGAGCTCATGTTCTCGATGTGCTTGTCAAGGTTGCACATTCCCTTCTCGAGGGCATCGATGGTGAGTGTGGACTCGTCCTCCAAAACTCCTCCTCCATGGGTCATGAGAGCCTTCACTGTAGCGACTATTACGACGCATGAGGGCCTGAGACCGGATTCTCTGCACACGATATCCATGAACTTCTCTCCTCCCAGATCGGAAGCGAAACCGGATTCCGTTACAACGTAGTCAGCCAGTTTCAGGGCCGTCTTGGTCGCGATTATCGAATTGTTTCCGTGAGCGATGTTAGCGAAGGGGAATCCGTGGACGAACACGGGCTGTCCCTCTAGTGTCTGGACCAGGTTGGGGTTGATGGCATCCTTCAGGAGGACCATCATCGCACCGACGCACTTGAGGTCCTTGACGGTGACCGGTTTGTTGTCATATGTGTATGCAACGACGATCCTCTCGAGCCTTGCTCTGAGGTCCGCGCGGTCCTTCGCAAGACAGAGGATGGCTGCTATCTCGGAAGCGGATGTGATGATGAATCCCGATTCGTGGGGCACTCCGCCCTTGATCTTGTCCTTTCCGAGTCCGGTGACGATGTTCCTTAGTTCGCGGACGTTCATGTCCACGGTCTTCCTCCAGACGACACGGGCAGGATCGATGTTGTAGGGGTTGTCCCTTACGAGCTCGTTGTCGACAATTGCTGAGAGCAGGTTGTGCGCTGCGGCTACGGCGTGGATGTCTCCTGTGAAGTGGAGGTCGATATCCCACATGGGGTAGACCTGTGCGTATCCTCCGCCTGTCGCTCCTCCCTTGATTCCGAATGTGGGTCCGAGCGAGGGTTCCCTCAGTGCTCCGACGACATTCTTCCCGATTTTGCTGAGTCCCTGAATGAGACCAATGGATGTGACGGTCTTACCCTCACCGGCAGGAGTGGCTGTGATCGCCGTAACGAGGACCAGCTTTCCCTTGGGCTTGTCCTTGTATTTCTCCAGCACCTGAAGCGGTACCTTTGCGATGTATTTGCCGTAGGGGACCAGGTCATCCTCTGTGATTCCGATCTTGGCGGCTATCTCTTTTATGGGCTTGACATCTGCATCGTATGCTATCTCTAGGTCGGTCTTCATAGACTCACGATTTGGTATCATAGTGACTGCTTTAAAAGATATCCGAAACGGTGTTAAGATATACCTTAAAAGACAGACGAACAGGTAGGAAAGAACACCCTGTGATGATCAGGCCTGAATGATGCAACTCTTCCTTACCAGACCTTCGGGACGGAGCCTTCCGTTCTCATATCTGTTCCTGTCACGATACCATCTGATGAATTCATCTATCATCTCGGGCGGAGCGTCCGAACGTATCCCTTTGATGCGGTAGCTCCCGCTGTCTCCGGCATCGATCACAAGGTATCGCATGAATCTCTTGACTTCATCATCGCTGATGTCCCCTGAACACATCATACCATCTTCCGCTGCTATCTATGCTGTTCAAATATTTCAATTTTATATCGTTATAATTGTTATTTATGTTAATATTAGCTCAGGGATTAACTCATTACATGTAATGATCCGCCTTAAAGTCCCGGACGGAAATAGCCGATCGAGGCATTATCATGAACGGGATGACACTGGATGAGAAGGAATACGAAGCACTCGCTACGATCAGGGACATACTCCTGCTGCTATACAGCGAGATCAGAGAGAATTCAGGATGCGAATGCATGAATCTCCGTTCCGCTTTCGAATACGTGAACAGGTTGGTCGGCGAAATGGGACATTCATTGTGAAAAATGAAAGGTGTACGAGGGGGGAGAAGTTAGGATGGGATTCTCTGAAGGCCTCGTACGTTTACTTTCTAAGCGGTGCTGGTATTTAGTTTGCTACTGAAAATACCGCATCATTTCAGTTTCTTCCCGTCGGAGAACGCCTTCCCTACGACCTTTCCGAACTCATAGTAATCGTGGTTCATGCCGTCGTAGATGATCGGCCTCATCTTCGCAGGATCCACCTTGCCCTTATCGTTCAGGACCTTCTCATCGACACTGATGTTCACGATCTCCGCGATGAGTTCACAGGTCTTGTCGTTGTAAGACTTCAATTTGCATTCCACGGCCATCGGGAGCTGGTCGATGATCGGCGCATCAACCTTGCTGCTCTTGGTAACTGTGAAACCAGCCCTCTTGACCTTATCGGGAACGTCATTGCCGGAAACGATACCGACATAATCGCATCCTACGACGGTGTCCACGGTCGCCATGCTGACCGTGAATTCCTTACGGTCGAGGATGTTCTCCACGGTCTTGTGCTCAGGCGAAAGGCAGAGGAACAGCTCGTTCTCCTCATGGATCCCTCCCCAGGCGGCGTTCATTGCACAGGGTGTGCCGTCCTTGTTGTAGGTCGCTATGATCAAGACAGGCTCAGGATAGATGAAGGGTTTGACCCCGAAATCCTTTCTCATTGTTATCTCCGGACGGGAATAATCGAGAGGATAGATAATCTTGATTTCTTATTATAACATTTATAACAATTATAACATCATTGGATTATTATATTCTCTTGACATAGAGCAGAACATGGCGGGAAAAGCATCCCATCTCCCGCACTCCTTTGTTGAAACCTCTTCCAAACCCCTTACAAACCACTTAACGGAGGCAAATGGACATGGATTATCAAATCATGAAGGAGATTCGGCTGATGAAGACCACCTATGAGATCATGAAACTGAGACGTAAGGTCTCGATCATGTCCTATATCTCCGAATCCATAGCCTTGATCAGGACACATCATCCGCGGGTCGGAGAGGAATAATCGTCAAGTTTATGTTATCGTCCGTGTGATGAGGATACGGGAGAAAGATGGCCGATTCTTGGGATGAATGCACCCCTTTTCAAAGGACATACATCAGGACACTGTCGTTCCTGCGCGCCCACTTCGACAGCGCGACCAATAACAATTGGGGGGCGACGATGAACTATGCTGTCCTCGCTTCATTCGATCAGAAGTACATGTCCAAGGTCATCAAGTATTACACCAAGGCACGTTCCAAGATGCTCCGGAAACTGAAAGGGCCGAACGGACACCTGGTCATAACCAAGGACGGTTTCTCCAGTTCGTGTTGCCGCGAGATGCATGATTCCATCATCTTCAAGGAAGTGGACCTGAACTACGATTACGAGAACCTGTTCTCTTCGATCCGCGTGGATTCTCTGAAAGTAGGGACCGTCGATATGACTGACAGGTGTCCCTTCTGCGGTGCGAAGATCGAAGGCATAAAGGTCAGACTGAAGGAAGAATGATCATTCCTTTGACTCTGCATACATATGTGCCAGTCTGTTGAGTCCCAGACCGAGTACCGCACCTATCACCGCACAGACGATCGATTGGATGATCATCTCCGTTCCCGAAAGATCCTTCAATCCGTTTATCAGGACCGTGAGTGCGGAACCGACCGTCAATCCCAAGATGACGGCATAAGTGGATTTCCTGTGATTCCTCATGCAGTAATCGATGACCTTAGCGAAGGCCAGAGCACCTATCAGGAGACCGAGTGCAATCGGAAGGATGAGGTCGAGATTATGGGTCGGATGTGAGATCGCCTTATCGAATGCGGTGAAGAATCCCAATGCCAACAGGACCGTGGAACCGCTGATGCCCGGCGAGAGCATGGACATCGCGTAGATCACTCCGACAAGAATCATGATGACGAAACCGGGGTTCTCATCGTCTATGGGTGCATTCCACCCTACGACCATGAATACCATCATGATCGCGAAACCGACGATGAATGCGATTATGTTCCCGAGCGTCAGTTTCTCACCGTCATCGCCCATGCTCTTGATGTCGGGTATCTGTGTGGCGATGAGCGCAACGAACAGGAACATCATAGGCACCTTGAAATCCTCAAGCAGTACCTCCAATCCCTTTGCGCAGAGCAGCATACCGAGAAGGATACCGGCGCCTATTGGAACTACGAACCAAAGGTCCTTCAGCAGCTTGTTCTTGATGTCGGCGACATCGGCGACGAGTCTCTCATACACCCTGAAGATCACGGCTATCGTGGAACCGCTGGCCCCGGGGAGGAAAGAGACCGCTCCCATGAGAACACCGACCATGAGGTCCTTGACTGCCTGGAATCCCATGTCTAATCGTAGAAGTTCATCCGTTATAATGGTTGGCGGGACATCTGATTATAACCAAGGAAGCGATAATCGTCGTGAATGTACGAACTCCTGTTGATGCTGCAGGACCTGAGGCTGTCCCTGCCGGATGTCTTCACAGATGCAGTTGTCCTGATCTCGTCGCCGCTGTTCCATGTAGCGCTGCCGCTGGCATTCGCAACGTTCTTCCTGTGGTGCGTGGACAGAAGACAGGGTGAATGGATGATGATGAACATCGTCACAGGCATGTTCGTCAGCCATTTCATGAAGGATATCATCAAGAACCCGAGACCGTGGATAGCGGATGAGAGGATAACGCCTGAGGAAAGAGCGTTGGAACATGCATCAGGATATTCCACCCCGAGCGGACACTCCGTGGATGCCGTCACGGGCTACGGTTCCTTGATGATACTGCTGAAGAGAAAATGGTCCACAATGGTGTTCGGAACACTGATGATCCTCATGATATTCTCAAGGTTGTTCCTTGGTGTGCATACGATACTGGATGTGCTTCTGGGAGTATTGGTCGCAATAGCCGTCATGGCGATCAACTGGATCCTGATGAGAAAAGCATACGATGGGCATAATCTTCAGGTCACGGCCGTCTACATGCTTTCGTTCATAACCGTCTGCACGATATGGATGCTGATCGCCGATGATCTGAACGGATTGATGACCTATGCAGGAGTCATGCTCGGTTCCATCATCGGGAGGCATATCGAAAATGAGAACATCGAATTCAAGGCCGTATCCGATTCTAAGGGCAAAATGTTCCTTTCTCTGGCGATCGGCTGGTCCCTGACCGCCATCATGTTCCTTGTCCCGTATGTTCTGCTGAGCAAGGATGCCGGTTACTGCGTCGGCGGGTTCCTGGCAGGGCTCTGTATATTCACAATGGTACCGATTATTCTGAAAAGAATCAAACTGTCGGAGTGAATTATCGTTGAGTTAAGTGCCCGATCACTCCGCATCATTCAATATTTTCCATACTGGCTCTTTGCTTTAACGGCTGTTATTAACAGTCATTAATTTCAAATGTCTTTTATATAACAACTGTAATACTGGAAAACATAGGGGGTTAACCTATATGGATAAAATGAACAAAATTCTGTACTGTGTAATAATGTTCTTTATTCCTTGGCTCGGCAAATTCCTCAACGGAAGGATCGTCCCTGGAGTAGTTCAGCTGATTCTGTGGTTCTTCGTCATCGGATGGATCATCGGACTTGTTGAGTTCGTTCTTGACATCATCAACCTCAAGAGCGACGACAACGGCGAAATCACAATCCCTGGCGGATTCTTCGACTTCCTGTGAACTCAGAAGCCCGCGAAAGCGGGCTTCAAAACCCTTTAACTTCTAGCTTCATTTTCTCACGACAATGATTTTAACATCATTGCAGATACCATAGATGGATGTTGCATCCAATTGAGGGAATGAGAAGATGAAGATCGATTACAAGGTCCCGACGAAACCGGAAAGGAGGATGTGCCTCGTCGTCATTGACATGCAGGAATGCTTCTTCGAAGAAGAAGGTTCCAAGGAGAAGAACAAGAAGGCCATCGATAATATTGCCAAGGCCATCAGGTCCTTCAGGGAACACTCCCGCGACGTATTCATCATAAGATACATGGGCGACACCCACTCAGAGAAAGAGGATAAGAGCATCATCAAGGAGATCGGGGACATTTCCGGACTGCAGAGCGTCGACAAGTATCATATGAGCGCTTTCC
>JAEEGK010029749.1_pt1 | contig 10870 bp, 4 predicted proteins | sample 8958771 | NCBI WGS metagenome assembly JAEEGK01 (sample SAMN16246547, study PRJNA631951) | gut metagenome | biome: gut microbiome; feature: rumen; material: SC-attached | host: Bos | place: Iran: Karaj | collected 2018-10 | reverse complement strand
ATAATGATAATAAATATAATGATATTCTCAAAAATAATAATGATAATAAATATAATGATATTCTCAAATATAATAATGATATTCTCAAATATAATAATGATAATAAATATAATGATATTCTCAAATATAATAATAATAATACTAATAAAAGTAATCATAATAAATTTTTGAATAATAATAACAATAGAGAGAATCGCATCATCGAAATAAATGACAAGAAAAAAAATAATTCCATATATAAAAGTGAGGTAAGAATGAGGAATGACAGGGAAAAAACTTGTTATATTAATGTAGTTATTCAAACATTATATCATTTTGATGATCTTTCTGTTCAATTAAAAGACTTTAATATGTATGATACATCTCCAAAAGTAATTATAGAATTAATAACATTATTATCATCATATTCAATTATTGAGAGAACAGGAAATACTATTTTAAAACAAATAAATTTTAGAAATGCACTTGCAGATTATTTTAAAGATAAAAAAGAATTTCAAATTAATCAAGAAGGAGATCCCATTGAATTATTAAATTTTTTATTAAATTCTATTCATACATATGAAATAAGTGATTATTCTCAAATTGGAATAAATGAAAATAAATGCGAACCAACTTGTCTAATTCATCAATTATTTTATATTGACATTCAGGAAAAATCAAAATGCAAAAATAATAAATGTAATTACACAACTGACATAAAATATAGTTCAAATTATTTTATTCATTTATTGAATGTTTCATCAATTTTAAATACTGCAGATAAATGTTTTAGAAGTTTCGAAAAAATGAAAGGAAAATTTTTAAAATCTGTTAATTTAGCTCCAAAATATTGTTCAAAATGTAATAGTCCTAATGTTGAATTTGATTATATTTGTAAATCAACAGGAAAATATTTAATTTTTCATTTAACTTGGGAAACTGATAGAATAAAATTTGAAACATTATTAAAAGTATTTTGTATGTTAAATGATAAATTTAGTCTTTCATTATTGTTTAAGTGTGAAAAAGAGAGACAATACACTTTTTTAAGTTTAATATTATTATATTCAAATCATTATATCAGTTTATTTTATGATAAAGGCAGAAATATTTTTATTATATATGATGATTCAAATATTGAAAAATATAATAATTGGGAAGAAGTAGTTGAAAAACTTTTAACATGTCATTATCAACCAATTTTAGTAATTTATGAAGATGATACAGAAAATAATTGTGTTTTTTCATTGAATAAATCCACATATGATAAACTTCTTTCAATTTGTAATGAAAGAGATGGTAACAAATCATTAATGTATAATTCAAAAAGATTTGTTCCAATTAAAAATGATGAATGGGATTGTGAAAAATGTGGAAATATAAATAAAAATAATAATGATAGATGTACAAAATGTAATAATGTAAATTATGTAATTACAATGTTAATTAATCAAGATTTAAAAAACAAGGAAATTGCAAATAAATTATCCTCTAATAAATGGAAATGTACAAAATGTCAAAATACAAACATCAATTCTATATGTGAAATTTGTGGAAAAAGGAAAGAAAAAAAAAATTTGCATAAATCATTAGATTATAAAGCTATAAAAAAATACCAAGATTCATCACAAAGTTCATATAATAATTCAGAAAACTCAAAGAATAATTATGAAAATTCCTTAAATAATAAAAGTAATCATGATAGTTCAAATAAGAACACTAATATTGATAATCCTTTTGATGTGCCAAGAGAACAGACTTATTATTTTAATTATGATGAAAATGAAAAATCCTATAATTTTTCTCCTTTAAACCAAAATATTCAAAAAAAACAAGGAATCTCTCATTCAATGATAATCAATAATAATAATAATAATTATAATAATGAAAATTGGAAATGTCCTATATGTAAAACTTTAAATATTAATTCCAAATGTAAAACATGTGGAAGAAGGAATAATTCAATAGCAATAAAAGAAAATCCTATCAACAATAAAAATAATCAATGTATGTATTGTCAAAATTCAATTGACAACGATTTTTGTAAATATTGTAAAAAAATCAATAAAACTACTCCAACTTCAAAAACTCAAATTAGGTCTCTCTCAATTGATAAAAAATATATTCAAAAAAGTATTTATGATAAAAATAATAACCCGAATAATAATAATAATAATAAAAAATCTCCAAATTTTTTATATCATTCATATGCTAAACCAATTATTGTAGATAATCAAAAAAAAAAAATTCAAAAATATAAATAGAAAAGATTTGAAAAAGTGTAATTTTTAAAAAAATTATTTTATTATAAATTTAATTTTAAATTTTTTTAGAATAAATTATTTAAGCATTTAGAGCATACTAAAATCACATTATTTTTTTCAAAATATAAAACAGTTATATCTGAATTACATTGTGAATGTTGTTTTAAAATTTGTAAATAATTATCCATTAAATTGTCCAAAGTAAAATTTTCATTAAAACAATCAGAATTTATTTCAAATTTAAAACATTTATTACAACAAATAACATCATTTCCAATGGCTAAAACTGGATTACTACATTTTGGACAAAAACTTATATGATAATCACTTAATGAATGATATATATATTCTTCAATATTTTCTTTAAAATTTTTCATTATATTTTCTATATATAAGTCCAAATTTATTTCATTCGATGATAAATCATCTAATTGCATTAAATTATTTTTATTTGGGGTTAATAATGAAGATTCATCAATATTATCAAATCTTCTTTTATTAATATTATTTATACGTTCTTTTTTCATTTGATTTTCTTTTTCAATTATTTTTCTTCTTAAAATGTCTCTAATTGAAGAATTTATACTTCCCATTTCAAAAATATTTTTCTTTTTTTCCTGATTCATTGACAAAAAAATATAAATTTAAAATAATTTCTTAATTTATATAACTAGAATTAAATATATGATACACATTAAATTTATATATAATTAATTGAATGAATTATGAGCCAAACACACAACATCCTACTCGATTATATTTTTTTTCATATCTCAAAATAAATCTTTTAATTTCTGAATTAGAAGTTAAACTTTTTGCTTTATAAATATAATGAGAAGGCCATTTAGTATAATAATCTAATAAAAATTTAGTTAATTTAACATAATTCATTCTAACAGCAACATCTAAAACACTTTCATTCTCACAACTTAATTTTAAAGGATCTGCTCCATTATCAATTAAAATTTTAGCAATAGTTGGATAACCATTTAAACATGCTTCATAAAGAGGAGTATGTTTTTCATAATTTATATCATTTACAAAATTATGCTTTTTAATTAATTCTTTTATTTTATCTTCATGTTTATCATATCCAAATTCAATTAATTGGAATAATTGAATTTGATCCATTATATAATCCATTTGAGGATCTTTTTCTGAATCTTTGTTTATTATTTTTTGAGATCTTTCTGTTAATTTTTTCTCCTTTTTTAATGGGTCAAAAACAGAATCAAAATTTTCTATTGATAAAACTTGAGTTTTAAATTTTCTTAAATTTTTGACTGTTATAACTGCATTTATTAAAACATTCCATTTTCTATTTGTTGGTAAATTTTGAAAATTTGATCTTTGAGTCATATTTTGCAATCCTTTCTTTTCAATATCTGAATTATTATCTTCTAAATTCTCTTTTTCTAAAGTTGTAACAGAACCAAAAGAAATTGAATAAAGTGGAGGGAAAGATGAATGATGAATAAATTTATGTGATGTATTTTTATTTTCTTTTAATTCTCTTGTGTCTACTTTTTTTAAAAATCCAGAATTTGGTTTTGTTATCATTTTTTTTACAATTTATTGAAAATAATTTTTGTTTTTGTGATATTATATTAAATAATTAAAATGTTTTATTATAATTATAAAAGAAAAAATAATAATAAAAATAAATATAATTAATATATAAAGCAATTACAAGATAAATTTTTTTCACACCCTTTTTCAATTTTTAAAGCACTAGAAAATTGTGATCTATTACTAATTATAAATTTATTTTTCTGAAGATATACTGATGAATCTTCTAATAATTTATTTATTATTTTTAACCTATATCCATGTTTATCAATATTTAAATCATTTTTTAACAGATCTTCAGTTAAAGGATTTTTTGATAGCATTTGAATTAATAATAAATCTAAACTATGATATCCTTGTTCAAAGAAATTTTGATATAATTTTTTTAATTTTAAAGATTTAAGCCATTTATTAAGAGAATTTAAATAAATATCATTTTCATAATTATTATCAATTGCATTATGGAATATTGATTCTTCATCAAGATTAGAACAAAATTGAAATTCTGGGTCTCTTGAATCTAATTGAAATTTAATTAATATTTTTGCCCTATCACCAGATTTTAATATTCCTATTTTTTTCAAATCAATATCCATTATTGGTTTTTTTCCTTTCATTTGCTCTATTAACATTGTAATATCATCAAATCCTTCTTTTATTAATAATGAAGTATATTTTTCCATATTAATTTGACTTAAATATTCATATAAAATTTCATTTTCGTTTTCATAAATTATTGGATTACTGTTTTCACTATTACTATTTTTTGTTTTCAAATTTTTTGAAATTGAATTTCTGTGTATTTTTTCAGTTAATGTATTTTCTTCTTTTTGAATAACTGATATTTTAGGTACACTTTTTCTTGTATTGTTTCTTTTTAAAAAATTTAGGGAATTTTTTCTTTTTAAATATTCTGATTTTTCATAACAATTAATATCATTTTTCGTTGAAGAAATTATTTTTATTGGTTCACTATCATCATAAAAATATTCATCTGCTTTTTTATTTATATAATTCAAATTTGAAGAATCTAAATTTTTATAACTCTTCATATTTATAATATTTAAACCAGGAATATCCATTTTTTTATTTTTATTAATTACATAATTATTCATGATACTCATTTCTTCTATTTTTTTCATCATTTCATTTTTTTTTTGATATGATTCAATAGTACTTAAATTTTTTGATTTATTATGAAAAAAATAAGAAGAATCTCTTAAATTAGATTTATCAACATTAAAAATATCCAATTTATTTTCAACAGATTTAATACTATTTTCTTCATGAACTTTATTCCTTTCAAAAATTTTATTTGATTTACTGTTGATAAAAGGTCTATGGCGACTAATATGATTAATAGGTGATTTTTCCATTCCATTTGACAAATCATATCCTGAATGGTTGTCAGACTTAATACCACTATTATCATTTATTTTTTGTTGTAAAACTGAAACACATTTTACATAACCTCTTTCTTGAGCATATTCTTCAGCAGAAAACCCATCATTTGTTCTTATCGTAGGATCACAATTATATAATAATAAAAGTTTAATTACTTTATATTCTCCTTTTAGTGCTGCAATATGTAATGGAGTTTCTCCGAATTGATTTTTAATATTTCCATCTGCATCTTTTTCCAGTAATAAATTAATTAATTTATGATTAACATTTTCTACTGCTTTGTGAAGAAGAGTTTCTTTATATATATTTTGACTATTTACTAAATTAGGGTCTTTTTCTAATAAAAATTTTAGTAAATTATAATTGTTTTTCTCAACTGCTGAAAATAGTATATTATTTCCTTCATTATTTATGAAATTTATTGTTTCAGGATTATCATTTATTATTTTTACTTGTTCATCATAAGATTTATCTAAGAAAGAATGAATATCAAAAGATTCTGATTTTGTACACAGATTATAATTATGATTTGATAAATTATCCTTTCTTTTTGAGTAAAGATTATGTAAATTAGTAAAAGTTGGAATAATTTGATTATTCATTTATTTAATAATTAATAAGAAATAAATTAAATATTAAAGAATATTTAAGTTTTAATTTTGACTTTCTGAAATTTTTTGAATAGTCTTTAATCTTTCATTGACTTTTTCATAAAAACAATTATTGTCACCATTTAATTCATTTTCATTGATCTTTGTGTAATATGCCATACATATTATATATTTAATCAAAATATTTGCAAAAATTGAATAATTATCTTTAACATATATATTAAAATTATGAGGGAAATTATAATAATTATATTCTTTTTTATGATTTTTTTTTATTTTTATAAGGTGATGAGAATCATAAAGAGGATATATTATTATTAAAAAAGGAAAATTCTTAAAGTTTTGTAAAAAGTCATCATTTAATTGTACATTTGCACTTTCCAAAAATATTATACAAGAACAATAGTTATTTAAATTTTTTATATCTTTTTTAAATTCTATTAATTCAAAATTTATATTAACATTTGAATTTTTATAATTTATATAATTTATATATTCATCTTTACATTTTATATTACCAAGAGAATTCAAAAAGTAAATAAAATTTTCAGATACTCTGTTAGTTTCAAAAATATTTTTATAATTATATGAAATTTTTTCATCTTCTTTCAAGTAAATAATAGCACTAGAAAATTTAAAATAAGTTGATAAATTATCAAAATCATCAAGATTTTGCTTTTCATTAATTCTTTTGATTTCTCCATTATTAAATGGAGAAAATGATTCTAAAAATAAAATAAAAGTATCATTTAAATTATTTTTAATTTGTTCTTCTTCAGAAATTAAAGAATCAATTTCTATTTGTTTCTTTTGGTTTAAAATTTTATCAAGAATATCAATTTTATTTTCTTTTTTCTTTATTATTATATTTTCATTGTTTCTAATTTCATTAATATTCATATGAATTGAATAAATCCCTTTTCTAGTAATTACATCAAAAGAATTATCTTCTCTTTGAAAAACTTCGAATAAACCTTTGTTTTTTGTATAAAGTAATGAATTTTCTTTTGAAATCCCTTTTAAATTTTCTTCAATATTATTTCTTGGAATATCAATAAATAATTTCAACAACAATAATTCGATAAAAATAGAATTAGAAGTATTTTTACTTTCTAATATTCCATCATCTTTACAAAATTTTTTTAATAAATTAATATATTCTTTTTGAAATAATTCTGATTCAAAATAAGATGTTAAAATTATTTCTGCTAAATCTGTAAAATAATAACAACTATTTTCTGGTTCTTCAATTTTATTTTTTTTTCCATTTTCATTATTAATTTTTAATTCTTTATTTAAAAATTGATAAACATTTTGTGGAATTCTCTTTACACCAAAAATAATAATTAAATATAATATATTTTTAACATTATTAATATCTATACTTTGTATAATGTTATCTCTACACATATAAAAAAATTTTAATACTTCAAAATTTAAAAATATATTATTTTGAATCAAATCTGAATAATTAATAAATAAATCAAAATATTGATTTAATTTTATTTCTTTTGAATCATTAGATATAATATATAATTGGGATAAAGATAATAATTCAATTAAATAATAATCTACATCTTTTAATTTAGTTTTTATATCATTTTTTTTGGTTGTATTTTGAAAAGTATTTTTTAAAACCTCAAATATAGTTGAATTTATTTTTTCCTTTATTTGATTATTTTCAAGTTCATAAAAAGTTTGAAATTGTTTTATTTCTTTATTTGAATAATCAACATTAAAAGGAAATGAACTTAAAATATTTATAATATAATTAAATATTTCTTTATTATTTTTATTTTCATTCTCATTTAAAATTTTGTTTAAATAATTTTCAAAAAATGAAATTAATTTTAAAAAATTTGAGTATTTAAAAAATATTTTCATATATTGAAGTTGATGATTAAGAATTTTTAAATATGATAATAATTCTTTTCCATTTATTATTACATTAAAAAATTCTTCTAATTTTTTCCTGAAATCTAAAAATGCAATTTCATTATCATTATCATTCTTTATTTTCTCTATTTTCTCATCATTTGTTATCTCAAGAATAATATATGATTTATAATTGTTATTCATAAAATCATTTTTTGAAAAATATATTTTAAAATCTTTATCAATATATAAATTTTCTAATGAAATAAAATTAATGAAATTTTGAATGTCTTCAGAAAAACAATCAAATAATTTTTGAAGTTTTTCTATTAATTGAAGTTGATTTAATTTTTTGATTAATTGAACAATAAAATTAATATAACATGAATAAGATTTAACAATATTTATAAAAAAATTATCATTGTTACATAAAATTAATATATCTATTAAACATTTATACCAATAATTGTTTTTCACTTTTATTATATTATCAAGTATATGATTAATTTTTGTATATTTATTTTGAATAAATGATTCTATAAATGAAGAAATTTTTGAGTTATGATTTTTAATATAATATAATCTTAATATATTTAATAAAGAATAAAAGCATTGAATATAAAAACCAGAAGTAAATCCATTTTTAAATTTATCAACATAAAATTCAAAAAATTCATCGAAATTATTTTGGAAATTATCAATTGAACTTAAATATATTTCAAATTTGAGATTTTCTAATGGTAAAATTGTAAATTTATCTTTAATTAAAATAAAATTCAATATTTCCTTATGGAGTATAAAAAATTCAATATTTTTATATTTTAACATTGTTAATAAAATAGTTTCTTTTTTTTCAAAAAACTCTTGTAACATCTTTAATTTTGATAATAAACTACAAAATAATATCCATTCATATTCAAAATAATTTCCATAATTTATAAGTATATTTTCAAGTAATTTAAATAATATAGATTGGTCATAATTTTCATTTAATTTGAAATTTATTAATAAATATTGAATATTTCTTTTAAAAAAAAGTTTTTTTTTATTTTCATCAATTTTTAAATCCTTCTTTTCAAAAAATAAAGAATTAATGAAATCAATTAAATTAAATGTTATTTTCTTTCTATTTAATAATTTTGTTAAATTATTACTTAAGAAATTACTAACGTTTTCATTTAATTCTTCTTTTATTTCCAAAAATATATTTAATAAACAAGAATTTGAAGTAAATACAACATTTAAAATATCTTCATTATATTTATCAAAAATATTAGAAGATAAACTCTCTGAAATTTTATTATAAAAATCTTCATTAGAAATTAATTGGAAAGAAATTTCTACAATTTTTAGAAAATCTTCTTCATTATATTGATCATATATAAAGTTAATTGGGTTTAGATATTGTTCATCTTTTTCTGATAATTTCTTTAAATTAAAGGATTTGGTAATAAAAACTAAAACTAATATTTTTCCAATATTAAATCTTGATAAATAAATAAGATTTTTTCTTCTTAATAATTTAATTATATTTGAAAAATATTTAAACATAATTAAAAATTTATTTGATTTATTTTCATATAATTCTTTTTCATTATTAGCAAAATATAATATATAATAAAATAAAATATCAACCATAAATTCAAAAGTATAAGGTAATATTTGACTATTTAATTTATCAATACTCAAATATATATTATTAAGAATATTTATATTTTGATTTTTTGGAAGAATTAAAAAAATTAAAACATTCAAAAATTTTAAAATTAATTCTTTTGATTTTTCAAAAGTAAAACCTGCAAAATCATCTTTCACAATATCAGTAATTATTGAAATTTTCAAATTATAGAATATAAAAATATCATCTAACAATACTGATATCATTTTTTCCTTATAAAATTGAGAATTCTCAATCTGAAAAAAAGAAAGAATATTTTTCATTAATAATATAAATATTAAATAGCAGTCAAAAGGTAAATCATTATTTGATAAAGTAAATATTATTTTCAAATAATTTTCTTTAAATATTCTTGTTTTTAGTTTTTTCTCATAATTAATATCATTTTTTGGCAATTTTTCTATTATATTTAAAATATTGATAAATGCATCTAAATGAAGAATTAATATTTGATCATTATTTACATTATTTTGAATTTCATTTATTATTTCTTTCGTAGATTCATTATTACTTTTTTTCATATATTTTTGAATGAATTGATATAATTGTGTATTTTTTATTGAGTCTGTTCTTTTCTTTAAGTTTGAAAGGTAATTGCTATAATCTTCTTCATGTTCATTTTGAGCTACCAAAAAAATTTTCTTTTTTGGTATACTAGGATATAAATTTAATAAATCAAAATATTTCTCAATTTTTTCATCAATATTCATTTACTAATATAAATAAAAAAGAATTTTTAATTTTTTCAAATATTTGATTACTTATAAAAATAATTATTTTAGGTAATTATAAATATAAATATAAAATATATAATATGTAGATTTTAATTTAATAACGAAAAAATAACAAAAATTTAGAAATCTAGTAATATAAGTTATGAAGAACTCATTTCCTTTTTTCTAAATTATATTCTATGTAAGATGTAAATCCATTTATTTATATCCAAAGTTAATGACTTAATTTTTTTTTCTATTTTATTAGATTCTAAAGGGGTATATCTTTATTACTTTTGAATTGAACTAATGATTAATAGTGTTTTTAATAGTTTTGATAAAACATTATAAAACTTAAGTGTATAAAATACAATATTACAAAGGTTTTTTCTTCATAATATTAAAAAATAAATAGTTTAAAAAATATTATTTTAATTGATATTTATATATAAAATAATCATGAAAATAATGAGTTTCCTTATACTTTTTATTTCACTGCTCTCTTATTTCTTTTTAAATATTTTCATCATTATTGACCTTTTTGTTCTTAAAATATATTTTTTTTGAAAATGACAATTTTTGTTATAATTAATTAAAAATAAAGTTTATATTAATGAATTAATATGAATGAAAATTATTTTTTATTCTAAAAAAAATATTATATTGGGGATTGGGGATTGGGGATTGGGCCCAATCCCCAATCCCCAATCCCCAATCCCCACAAATTTTTTTTATTTTTTATTTGGTATTTTTATTTTAAAAAATTGAATTTTT
>JAEEGK010029740.1_pt1 | contig 10873 bp, 8 predicted proteins | sample 8958771 | NCBI WGS metagenome assembly JAEEGK01 (sample SAMN16246547, study PRJNA631951) | gut metagenome | biome: gut microbiome; feature: rumen; material: SC-attached | host: Bos | place: Iran: Karaj | collected 2018-10 | reverse complement strand
AGCAATGGCCCCGTCCTCTATCCACATCTCCTGGGAAGAGGGTTCCCCGAGTACGGCAATCACGGCAGGCGCTCCTGCCAGGAAAGCGGATCCGAAAGTACGTATCCCTCCTAATTTGGAGATTCTTTCCCCGTCTTGGGTAACGACGAAATGCCATTTCCTAAGCCCCTTTGCGGTCGGGGACATCAGAGCAGCCCCAAGGATGGTTTTCAATTCCTCTTCCGTAACCGGTTGGGAGGAATATTTCCTATGGCTCCTGCGCCTTAAAGCTAGTTCCTTGAACGAATCCATATCCAGTTATTTACCGTTGTTCCTGTAGCCCTTGACAGCCTTTATGTAGGGGACCAGTTTTTCAGGATGGTCAGTGGAGATGCAGTCGATCCCATGAAGGATGGCCCAATCCGCGACTTCATAGTCGTTGACCAGCCAAAGGGTGGTCTCGATGCCCAGCTCCTGGGCCTGACGCACGATCTCTGGGCGGTTCAGGAAACCATTGAGGTCATAAGAGATACCGTCGTATCCCATTTTCTTCGCATAGGCTGCATCGGGAACGAAAACCCCGCTTGAAAGGAAAATCACCTTGGCTTTGGGATCGACCCTATGAATCTCCTTGCACATCCATTCACTGAAGGTGGTGTACTCGACCTGGCCTTCCATACCAGCCTTCTTCACCATATCCATTGACTTTTCAACTAGAAGGGTCTCCCTCTCCTTGGAAAGCTGGGCCTTGAGTTCCATTATTATCTTTATGCCAGGGGTCTTCCTAGCCTGGGCGAACCATTCGTCGAGTGTAGGCATCCTGTGTCCTCCAGGAAGGATGACTGACCTGGCTTCGGACATAGTCATGTTCCTGACATCCTTGCCATCGGTTCCCGGGACAACTGGACCGTGGAAAACAATGACCTTGTCGTCAGCCGTGATATGTACATCATATTCCACGGCATCGACTCCAGCCTTCTGGGCAAACTGAAGGGAGGCTAATGTGTTCTCATACGGGCCCTCGAAGCGGCATCCACGGTGGCCTACCACTTTCGGCTGGGCTGCGGAAAAAACTGCACCGCCGATGACAAACAATGTAATGATTAAGATTCTTTTCATATCATCGATTATTATTTGACTCTTTCTGTTACTATTCCAAACGGACCTACTTTCACATCTGTCCTCCTGTTTCCGATTTTCACGCTTACTTCCTGTTCCCCTCCGATCCTGCCGTTCAGCCTGAATGTGATGATTTCCTCCGCGTCAACGTCCATCATGGTTACATCCACATCCGGAGACCCCACGCTCATGAACGACTGCTCAGGAGAGATCCGTTTACGTATCCGTCCAGCGGGACCTGAGACCTGCCTTACATAAACCGGAGACGTAAAGTTCCTGAAAATCAGTGGGACATGCTCCTGCTCCCACTCTCCATCATAGGGACGAAGGATAATCCGGTGATGATAGCTGCCATGGAAAGGCTCACTGTACCAGGCAGGTTCGTGGTTGACGTGCGTAGGAGATTCAAATATAAGTCCTACATCGTGAATAGGACCGGATGTCGTGGATGATCCCAGGTAAACGGTTATCTCTCCTGCCTCGGCATCAACCCGGAAAGCCTGCTCTCCAGTCTGGGGGGAAACAATCATTCCACCGCCTTCCTGCTGGAGAAAACAAGTGCTGAGCGGGCAAAGGTAACTCACTCCGTCCAAATTCCCGGAGATCCCATATGGAATATCATAAAACGGCTTCCCAGACTTGAAAGTCTTAAATACAAGGTCAAGTCCTCCTGGGTTATAACTCCTTCCTTCGAATGGACCGTCCTGACGCACCAGACATGGATTAGGGAAGGTAAACGACATGGAGCAGTCTATCTCTCCGCGCCGGATAGTGAAAACCTGTTCGAGATGGACTTGCCAGTCGGGTTGAGAAAGGATCCTGAGTTGGACGGCGCCATCCAGTTCACGGATGGATGAACGTACCGGGCCATAAGGTTTGCTAGGCCGCCAGATATCGTCGTTGGTGCCTTGGGTCACCTCGGCAAGAGCGCGTATCTTGAACGGAGCCAGGCTCAATTCCATTGTGCTTCCGTTCTTCTCGATCAATACCTTGTCCCCTTCAGACCGTAAACGTATTCCGTCCTGTTCAACTTCATTCCCCGATGCCCACAAGGCATTCCCGGCGGTTTCGGCACGTTTTACCCCTATCGCTTTATAACCGAACGACGGCAATGGAATATCAACTTCATGCCCTACCTTACCTCCGTTGAATGAAGATGAAGAATTCAAGGATTTTCCGGTACCAAGGTCATAGTAACGACATGGATAATCTTCTTCAAAAGATACCGTGACGGTGCGGGCTTGCTCAAGGGATGCAACGAGATAGTACTTATCGTAACCTTTCAGGCGGATATGTGATGATAACCTGTCCAATGCCTTGTCTATCAACATCCTGGAAAGATCGGAACTGGTTTTAAGGGACCACAGCCTCTCCCTCCTGCGTTCATAAAGCGGATCCCATCCCTTGGCATCACTGTTAACGGCCCAGAGAAGGAGATGCTCAGCCTTGGACAGGACAGTAACCTTTCCGTTACGGGAAAGGTACTTTTCCTCAACCTCAGGATACAGATCCGTATTCTCGATGTTCCATGCAAGCGGGTCACGCTCCAGGACTATTCCGGCCCCGTCGAAAGGGACATCAACCTGTGATCCCGTTACGAGGGCCATCAAGGCGTTGATCATCTGGGCAGACCGGAAATCGGCCATTGCGGAATTGGTTGCCTCCTGGACTATTATGTCGAGAGGATCGGCGGTCCATCTTGAATACGTACCGTTCTGAGGATCCCGCGCCTTGACATTATGATCTACAAACTGCTCTTCTCCAAGGCCGAAGCGGCTGATATAATCCTTGACGGTTATCCATTCGACCCTGACCTCCGGATGCTCCCTGTTGAAGCGGACAATCTTGTCGTAGGTGTCACTGAAATGCTGCGGGATCTCATAATCCTCTTCAATGACTATGAGGGAGTTCTCCGGAGCGCGGGCTATCTTATCAAGCAATCCGGCCCTGGATGTCGGGACACACACAGAGGTGGTGCCGTCCAGGCCTTTCAAGGTGAAAGGACGGAAAACATCGCCTCCCGTGATGACCGGAACCCACGAAACACCGCTTTCCTTGAATATCCACGGCAACTGGGGATGATATGCCCGCTCCTGCAGATAAAATCCGTCCGTAGAACCTGAGATGCTTTCAATAATCTTAGTGCCCAGCCATGCGCAACGGTAATTGGTTTCCCCGTCCATATTTACGTTTACAGGCTCCGAATAGAATGTTCCTGTAAAGTTCAGCTGCCCCTTCCGCTGCAGTTCAAGAGCATGGGATATAACTTCCGGAGCGGTTATCAACAAGGAGCCTGCGGTCTGCCCGGAAAACTGGACCTGTCCTTTGAAATCCGGATGCTCATCCATGAAATCCAGCAGGTTGCCATAGATGACCGGGAACTGTTCCCAGATGGTTGTGCGTACATAACGGTCATAGTTCATGTTGCCATGAAGGATGAAACTCATGTAAACAGTCCGCGGCTGATCCTTTCCAAGCACAGCGAAAGGGATCAAAGCCATGAGGGACAGTCCCAACAGAAATCCTTTACATTTCATCTGAAATCTTGATTACTCTGTTTCGTCAAACGTGAAATCTTCCCATGGAAGCTCCGCATCCTTCCCTTCATCCAGGACTGCGGCCGCATGGCAGAGCATGGGAAATTTCGAAAGGTCAGCCAGTCCGAGTTCCGCCTTCCTGGCCATAGCAGCATAGACCCTGCGTGAGACCACGAGGCTTTCAAGAGTTACTCCCGAGAGGATCTGAAGGGCTTCCTCATAGGTTTTCCCTTCTCCAAGAAGGATTCCTATTTTGCGCGTACGACCTCCGTAAACGGTCACGTAAAGGTCACCTATTCCTATGTTCTCGCAATTACGGCTGGCACCCTGCATTTCAAGCAGTAGCCTCATCTCCTTAACCGCCTGATAGAATGCAGCAGCCTGGGAATTGAAATGAAGTCCGGCATCCGGACCGTTATGACGGTTGACCAGGCCGATCGTCATGGCAATCGCCAATGCGTAACCGTTCTTGAGGGCAACGGCACTCTCCAGACCCTCCACATCATTCGTAAGGGATATATGGTAGTAAGAGGTCTGCATGGCCTCTTTCATCATCCGGACCGTCGCGGAATCCTTACCGCAGAAAGCCACCTCGGACTGGTCGTGATAGACCAGTTCATAAGAAGTGCATGGACCGCCTATAGCACAGATCTCACGGTTGATTCCTTTTTGGGCCAGAGCCCTTTTCCAATACTCTGGGTATGAAATCAAAGTTCCGTCATCGAGGTTTATCAATCCCTTTGTAACGGACAGGACAGGCATCGATGGCTCCAGTTCCGAAAGTATATTATCAAGGAACCAGTCCACCCCAAAAGATGAGACACCTCCAATAACAAAGTCAGCCCCGTCAACAGCTTCCTTCCATTCCTCATAGAAGTAATACTTGACACCCTCAGGGAAAGGATAGTCGAACTTGGGATGCTTACCTGTCTTTTTGCAGGCCTCGATTATTTCCTTATCCAGAGGGGTTCCCACCAGGCGGACATCATGTCCGTTCTCCCTGGCAGGGAATGCCAACGCAGATCCCATCATTCCGGATCCGATAATTGTAATTGTCTTTTTCATAATTGGTTATTAGCTTTCTTCTCAAGTTTTAACATCAATGGGATAAGAGCCAGGAGATAGACTATGCAAACAGCGAGTACCAGGACAGCTCCGTTCTGGCTGCCTGCCGCATCAGAAGCGGCTCCCATTATCACCGGAACAAGTGCTCCACCGCTCACACCCATAATCATGAGCCCTGAAATCTCGTTATCCTTTTCAGGTGCGGTATTTAGTGCCTTCGCGAAGATTATGGGGAATATGTTCGAGTTTCCTGCTCCTATAAGTCCGACACATACATAGAGTGCTGCCACGCTGCTGACGAACAGAAGCCCTAACACTCCAACGAAGATCAGCAAGGCACTGATGATGAAGAACCTGGATGCCGAAATCCTGGAAAGGATGAACGTACCGGCAAGACACCCGAAAGTCCTTACCAGGAAGTAAAGGCTCGTGGCGTATCCTGCCTGGTCAAGGGTCATGGCGGCCCTTTCCTGCAAGATCTTTGGTGCTGTAATGTTAATGCCCACATCTATTCCTACATTCATCACTATTCCTATGAAAAGCATCAGGATGCTCCCCATCCCCAGCATGCGGAAGCAGTCGGAGAACGAAGACGCCTTGTCACCTGTCTCCTGCTCCTTTATTTCCGTAACTGCAAGCCAGGCCAGGACTGCAATGTCGATTATTGCAAAAATGACGAAGAGGAATTTCCAGTCCCCGAGTCTCAAGGCAGCCTGAACCGCCAGGATTGGAGCCAGGAATGATGCAATGGCCTTAATGAACTGCCCAAGGGTCAGGAAACTGGGCTGCTTCTGGGGGCTGACAAGGCTGGCTACCAGAGGATTGAGGGACACCTGGATGAAAGTGTTTCCTATCCCTATCAGGGAGAAAGCCAGTATCATGGAGACCACGCTGTAGGACACGAATGGAATAACGAGTCCCACCAGGGTTACCACCATGCTCAGGAGAACCGTTTTCTTCCTTCCTATCCTGTTCATCATTATGCCGGTAGGCACTGAAAGGACCAGGAACCAGAGGAACATCATCACTGAGAATGAATTTGCCGCCGTGTCACCAAGGCTGAAATCCTGCTTGAGATAATTGGTTGCTATGCCCACAAGGTCACAATAACCCATAATGAAGAAAGCCAGGAGCACGGGCAGAATCCTGGAAATCTGTCTGTTTTTTTCCATAACGGTAAAACTTGCCATTATCCTCTTACAAAGATAACAAATTTGAATATTTATAGGGAAATTGTTAGTTTTGCTTATTAAACTAATTACCAATTAAGAACGAAATAGGACATTGGCCAAATTATGTTCAAAATTCTGACTCGAGAAATGCTGACACCCAATATCTGCAAGATGGTAGTGTCGGCTCCAAGAATTGCCAAGGCTGCTTTACCTGGGCAGTTCCTAATCGTCCTGGCAAATGAAGAGGGCGAACGTATTCCTTTAACGATCAGCGACTACAACCGTGAAGCAGGCACTGTGACAATCGTCACCCAACTGATTGGGGCTTCCTCTGCCGCCATCATCGCCAAGGAAGAAGGAGAGTTCTTCCGTGACGTCGTCGGACCGCTGGGGAATCCTTCTGAATTCGTCAACATGGACGAAAGCCAGCTCAAGGGGCAACGCTACATATTCATAGCCGGAGGTCTCGGTACCGCTCCTGTCTATCCACAGGCGAAATGGCTCCATGACAGGGGCATAGCTGTGGATGTCATCATAGGTGCCAGAACGAAAGACCTCCTTATCTACACCGAGGAGCTGGGCTCTGCCTGTGACAACCTCTATCTCTGCACCGACGACGGAAGCGCAGGCTTCCACGGAGTCGGAACCGCATGCCTCGAACAACTCGTTGCCGAAGGACATGAATATACCAAAGCGGTAGCGATAGGTCCGATGATCATGATGAAGTTCGCGACCCTCACCTGCAAGAAACTTGGGATTCCCATCGATGTCAGCCTGAACATGCTGATGGTCGATGGTACCGGAATGTGCGGAGCCTGCAGGGTGACCGTTGCAGGAAAGACCAGGTTTGCCTGTGTTGACGGACCTGAGTTCAACGGCTACGACGTCGATTTCGATGAGGCGATGAGGCGTCTTGGACAGTACAAGGCCGAAGAGGCTGAGGAGAAGGCTAAATACGTAAAGTGATATGGCAGAGAGAATTCCCAGAGTACCGGTTAGGGAACAGGATCCCAAGGTACGTGCACATAATTTCGATGAGGTTTGCTACGGCTACAACCTCGAAGAGGCGATGACTGAAGCATCACGTTGCCTCCATTGCAAGAACCCACGCTGCGTTACCGCATGCCCGGTCAGCATAAAGATTCCCGAGTTCATCGCCAAGGTCAAGGAAGGCGACATCAATGGAGCAGCAGCAATAATTGCCGAGGACTCCTCCCTCCCGGCAGTCTGCGGTCGTGTATGCCCTCAGGAAACCCAGTGCGAAGGCAGTTGCATCCTCGGAGTGAAGGGAGAGCCTGTGGCCATCGGCAAGCTTGAAAGATTCGTTGCCGACCACACCTCAGAAGGTGTGGCGCATCCGGCAGTAGGGGGGAAATCCAAGAAAGTGGCCGTGATCGGGTCCGGTCCTGCCGGACTGGCGTGCGCATCCGACCTTGCCAAATGGGGCTATGACGTTACCATATTCGAAGCCCTCCACAAGGCCGGAGGCGTCCTTGAATACGGAATTCCTGAATTCCGTCTCCCGAAGGAGAAAGTCCTGAAAAAAGAGATCGAGGAGGTTAAAGCCCTTGGTGTCAAGATTGAAACCGATGTCATAATCGGCCGTACAGTATCAATTGACAGCCTCATTGACGACGAAGGATTCGAAGCAGTGTTCGTAGGGACAGGGGCGGGACTTCCAAAGTTCATGGGTATCCCTGGTGAGAATCTCAACGGAGTCTTCTCCGCCAACGAGTTCCTGACCCGCAACAACCTCATGAAGGCTTTCAGGGAGGATTACATGACACCTATCCATGCAGGAGCCAAGTGCTGTGTAGTCGGAGGAGGCAATGTCGCCATGGATGCTGCCAGGACTGCCCTCAGGCTCGGAGCCGACACATCTATCATCTACCGTCGTACCGAGGTGGAACTGCCTGCCCGTAAGGAGGAAGTCCATCACGCAAAGGAAGAAGGAATAGACTTCAGGATGCTTACCAATCCGGTCGAGATAATAGGAGATGAAAAAGGATGGGTAAAGGCACTGAGATGCATAAAGATGGAACTTGGAGAACCTGATGAGAGCGGACGACGCTCCCCGGGCCCGATTCCCGGTTCCGAATTCGAAATCCCTACCGAAACCGTTATCATGGCCTTGGGTACTGCACCCAATCCTTTGATTATAAACAAGACAAAAGGTCTTGAAGCGACCAGGAGAGGCGGACTGGTAGCCGATGAAGACGGAAGGACCACACGCGAAGGGATATTCGCTGGCGGCGATGCCGTCACCGGCGCCGCCACCGTCATCCTCGCTATGGGCGCCGGAAGGAAGGCGGCCAAAGCCATCGATGAATATTTAAAGACCAAGTAATATGCTGATGCTCACCATTGCGGCAGTCGCTCCTGCCCTGATCCTGCTCTGGTATGTTTACCACAAGGACACAGAGCCCGAGCCCTCCAGGTTGATATTCAAAGGGTTCTTTTACGGAGGGCTGTCCGCACTCCTTTCGACCATGATCTCCGGTCCCCTTTTGAACATGGGGTTTTACACCACCGAACCATCGACATGGGGGGAAGCGATAAAGATCGCCTTCTTTGGGGCTGCCATTCCGGAAGAGACTGCCAAACTGCTTATGCTTTGGCTGCTCCTCCGCAACTGCCAGGAGTTTGACGAACGCTATGACGGAATAGTTTACGCCACAACCATAGGACTCGGATTCGCTGCTTTCGAAAACATAATGTACGTAATCAGCGCCGGGGCGAATTGGGTGGACGTAGCCTTCACAAGGGCGCTCTTTGCAGTCCCGGGGCATTTCGCATTCGCCGTAATGATGGGATATCATTATTCCCGTTTCAGTTTCAACAGAAGGGACAGGGACAGCGCCAGGATCAAGATGTGGCTCTACCCTGTTCTCCTTCATGCTGCGTATGACACCCTGTGCTTCTTCAGTGAATTGAGCGGAGCCCTGTCATTCCTTATCACCCTCGTCCTCATCGGCTTCTGCCTGTGGCTTTTCAAGAAGACCAGAAGATTGATCCTCGACGAAGCCGAGAGGAACGAGTACGTGGGTTCCGGCCCGAGTATCCGCGCAAATGGCTATGACATCAACCACGACTGGTCGGGCCTTCCCGAAGACCAGGATAATTTCAAATAAATGAGAAAGAACTTACTTATCCTCTCATTGCTGGCCTTAGCATTCCCTGTCTTCGGGCAGGAGTACTATGAAGGAGAGAGTTGTACCAGCATCATGGTCGGCAGGCTTGCCTCAACCGACGGTTCAGTCATAACTTCCCACACTTGTGACGGCCGCTACCGTACATGGGCATTCATGGAACCAGCCGCCGATCATGAGCCCGGAAGCATGCATCAGGTTCTCAGGGGCACTATGCACACCTCATTCCATGGTGACACGACCAGGGTGAAGGTGATGGGAGAAATCCCCGAGGCCTCCCACACCTATGCCTATCTCAATACTGCCTATCCCTGCCTGAATGAGAAGCAGCTCGCCATAGGCGAAACCACCTTCAGCGGTCCGAGGGTCCTAATCAACCCGGCAGGATGGTTCACTATCGAAGAGCTCGAGAGGATTGCCCTGCAGAGATGTGACAACGCCAGGGACGCTATCAAGCTCATGGGAGCCCTGGCAGAACAATACGGTTATGGAGACAGCGGAGAGTGCCTGACGGTGGCCGACAAGAAGGAAGTCTGGCAGTTCGAGATAGTAGGTGTCGGAAAGGACAAGATCGGTGCCGCATGGGTGGCAAAGAGGGTCCCCGACGACCATGTCGCAGTCTCGGCCAATATCCCAAGGATTGGAAGGATCGACCGCAAGGACAAGGACATGATGGCGTCCGACAACCTCGAACAAGTAGCAAAGGACAACGGACTCTGGGATGGAAAAGGCAAGTTCCTGTTCTGGAAGGCCTTCAATTCCGACCCGGTTAACGGCAAGAACTTCAAGGAAAGGGAGTATTTCATCCTGAATCATTTTGCACCTTCCCTGAAGCTTCGTTTCGACGCCGATGAACTTCCCTTCTCCGTTAAACCAGAAAAGAAGGTGGATATCCGTGAGGTCACAGCTCTCTTCCGTGAAACCTACGAAGGAACCGAGTTCGACATGACCAGGAACTGGAAACTCGCGAGGCCGGCTGGACGTGACCATGAAGCCGACACTGTTGTCAGCCCCTTGGCAAATCCCTGGCTCACAACGACGATGAGGAACACCCTCAACACCATTGCTCCCGGTACAATCGATTTCAAGAGAACCGTAGCAGTTGCGTGGTGCGCCTATTCACATGTGACCCAACTTCGTTCATGGCTTCCTGATGCAATCGGAGGTATCTGCTGGCTCTCAGTCGACAATCCTGCCCAGAGCCCAAGGATCCCTGTTTTCTGCGGCACCACGGTGCTTCCCGAAGGCTTCTGGACTTGTGGCCAGAACAGTTATTCGGAGAACTCCGCCCTCTGGAGTTTCAGGAGGGCCAACAAACTGGCCACCCTTTCATGGCAGACTACCAAGGAAGGATTCAACAAGGAAGTGATGAGACTTGAAGACCTGGCTTTCGAAGGGCTCCCTTCGAGCGAGGCTTCTCCTTCCATGCTCAATTCCTACACTGCTTTCATCTACAATGAAGCAGTGCGTTCATGGAAGGATATGGAAAAGAAATACTGGATGCAGTTCGGAACGGGCTTCTAATACACATGCACCGAGGTCGCATGGGCCGAGGGCAGGTAGTTTATTCCCCACCAGCAAATCTGAAGGCAGACAAAGGCCAGCAGCAGTATCCACATCGCTGTCTGATGGTCCTTTGGACGGGCTATCCTGAAATGGATGTAAAGGAGATAGGCAAGCCATGTGATGGCTGCCCAGGTCTCCTTAGGATCCCATCCCCAATAGGTCCCCCATGCTTCCTGGGCCCATAAGGCTCCGAACAGCATTCCGAAGGTAAGGAAAGCCATGCCGGTGGCCACAAGATTGTCAGTGGTCGCCATGTCCTCTGAGGTAGTCTTCTCTTTTCTGAATA
>JAEEGK010029737.1_pt1 | contig 10873 bp, 5 predicted proteins | sample 8958771 | NCBI WGS metagenome assembly JAEEGK01 (sample SAMN16246547, study PRJNA631951) | gut metagenome | biome: gut microbiome; feature: rumen; material: SC-attached | host: Bos | place: Iran: Karaj | collected 2018-10 | reverse complement strand
TCTGTTCCTCAGACACAGGGCAACGTTTCCGCTAAGCAGACAAAGTGGGACACCGTTGAAGTTACCTTTGCTGACGAAGAAGCTGCAAAGGCTGCAAAGGACAAGATCGTTGTTGAAAGAGTAAAGACAAGCTCCAAGGGAACATTCTATCTTAATGTTTCCGCAAAGCCCACTCAGGACAAGAACGTTTGCAAGATCAACCCTCTTTCCGATGGTGTTACTTACCGTATCACTGTTCCCGGAGTTGCAAAGCCCTTCGTAATTACAATGAGCGTTGGCGCTCCTGATTTCGTAGACATTTCCTATGACACTGTTTACATGAGCTCTGAGACAAAGACTGATATTTCAGGCAACTCTCTCAGCAATCCCCTTGTTCAGCCCACAGTTAATGTTTACGATGCTAACGGCATTATCGTTCAGACAGATGCTAAGGGATTCAAGTTCAGCACCGATAAGACAAAGAACATCGGCAACCCTGTATTTAATACAACAAAGGGAACCATCAGATTCAACAAGCTTGAGTCTTCCTGCTATGTAAAGGTTGTTTACTCTTACAAGGATGCAAACGGAAAGTCAGTTTCTCTTGACCCCGCTGAGACAACAGTTTCTCCCGTAACTTACGTTGCTCCTAATCTTCAGGGATTTGTTGAGAAGATCACTCTCGTTGACAAGACAACAAAGCCTGCTGATATTGTTTATCCTTCAGATTACAACTACAAGGCTGAAATCGCTGTTGATCAGGAACTTGCTCTCGCATTCTACTTTGAGACACCCGATGGAGTGAAGTACGTTCCCGACATCGTAAAGGCAACTGTTAAGACCGACAGCTTCAAGGAAGCAAAGGCTAACGGTGCCCTTTACAGCTACTATGTAGTTAAGGATGATCCTACAGCTACAAACATCTCTTTCAGAGACAACGGAAACGGAACAGTATACGTAAGAGGTTGGAACGAAGGCTCTGAAGTTCTCTGCATTTATGAGAGAGCAGTTGCTAACAAGCAGGATGTTCTTACAGACAAGCTCGTTGGTATTTTGAACATTGAAGTTGAGGAAGAGGCTAAGGTTGTTGATCTTCACCTCAGCGACACCACTCTTAACGGCTTTATCAATACTGATATTACAGCTGACCAGGTTGGCGTAATCAAGTATACACTTGAAGATCAGTACGGAAAGGCAATTGCAGCAAATCTTGAAATTAAGGCTACTGACGGCAAGCCTCTTGCAGGTGTTAAGGTTGAGCCCAGCGATGACAAGAAGAAGGGTGAGATTAAGATCACTTACGCTACTTTCGGAAAGTCAGTTGACGGAAGAGAACTTGAGATTTCTGTAAAGAATCAGAAGGATGATTTCAAGGATTACATCACCGTTACAACTGACGAGATTGGAACTACATCTCCCGGATATCAGCTTGTCGTAAAGGACAGAACAATTAAGAATAAGGATCTTGTAAATCATATCGGTACAGGTCTTGTACTTAGCATCGATGTTGCAAATACCTTTGAAGACAACAGAAAGGATCTTAATGCACCTTTCTATGTAATTGGTGATTCCGATACTACTATCGCAAAGGCTCCTGCATCTGTTCAGGGCGCATTGGTTGCTGTTATCACAGATGAAGAAGGAAACACTGTTACAAAGGACATCAGCGGACGTCAGTTTAAGTTAGCATCAGAATTAAATAATGCTACGTCTTACTTCGCTTCAGTGGCTGCCGGTTCTGCATTCAGCCTCGATCTCTTCTGGGGAGAAGGAAATGCTGTAGGTATGGCAACACCTGTAAATTCTGAAACATTGTTCACAGGTACCTACACTGTAACTCTTTACAAGACAACAAATACAGGTCTTAGCCTTATTGATGCTGTAGAGTTCACAGTAGCTAATGGTATTGAAAAGCTTCAGAAGACACAGAATACTTATGTGCTTATCCAGGATCCTGACAATGCTAAGGCTGTTAAGGTTGATAAAGACCACACTGGTTGGAATTCTGATACAGTTACAACCGCTACAAGCACAGCTCTTGTTCAGCAGATCGTTGATGAACTTTGGACATGGCTTGATAAGGACAGCGATGGCGAGTATGACAGCGGTGAACTTTGCAAGATCAAAAATCTTCCTGGTGGTGTAAATTACACTGATTGGAAGTTTGTAGAAGGTGCTAACGGTGAGAAGGAAATTTTCATCAAGTACGTAACAATCACGTATCAGGAAGCAGCTGGTATGCCTAAGATTGAACAGACTATTGAGATCAATAAGAAGTATACATACAAGTAAAATCTTGCTTGTTAAAAGCTGATTTACAGGAGAGGCTTTTGCCTCTCCTGTTTTTAAAGAAAGGTTATGGAGGCATTTTATTATGTGGAAGCTTGTAAAAACATTTTCGTATATTATTGCAGCTATAATGGTCATATGTTTGCTTCCCGCAAAAAATGCTTTAGCTGCAAGAGGAAGGGTGACACTAGGGGAAACAAAAAACTCAACTGCAGACAGTTATGAGTTGACTGTAGGGGAATCAAAAGATCTGAATTTCTACGGCGCAAGCGGATACGTCTATAAGACAGATTCCGGCTCGGTTTTTTGGAAAACAACAAATTCAAACATTGTTTCTGTAGACAGAAAAGGATTGATCACGGCAGTTTCGGAAGGAACAGCTATTGTAAGTGTCACAGTAACAGTTGCAAAAACAAGAACAAGTTACGAAGGAAGTGTCAGCGTAACCGTTAAGGGAAAAAGTGGTCAGCAATTACCGGGAAGTATAGAGTTTGCACTTATCGCATTTGATCGTGCAGCTTTGAAATTCCCATCTGTTGAAACAGCTTCGGAGGCAATGAAAAAAGGGATTTCTGTAAAGCGTGTAAGACAATACGCCAGCGGTGCCAAGTTTTACACTACTGTAATTCCGAGTTTTACAGTTGATAATGAAAACAAGAATATTATTTATATAGATGCAACATTCACTAACGGTGCTTCATATTTAATTTTTGCCGAAGGACTTGACAAGGATGGGTACGAGATAACTGTTAGTTGGGACACGGTTCCGTTCTATGCGGAGCTTTCATATGAGAATGCATATATCTCTGAGAAAGGCGGATTGGACATAACAGGTAAAAAGACTTTAACCTATTGTGATGCAACGCCTGTATTCAAGTTATATGATGATAATGATATTATAATTGGTAGAGCTGTTGATGGAGGAAGTTTTGTAGGAGCGTCAGGAGTATCCGGAAAGCTGAGATATGTTTTACGCTCTTCAGGTGGCGGAAACGCCACACTAAGAAGCAGTGGTACAGGTGTTGTACGTATTTCTAAATTATCTCAGAATCCTGTTGTCTATGCAACGTGGACTTCTGATGATAATAAAACTACTATTTCTACCAGGGATTATACAATAGTACCTGAGCAATATGTTGCACCGGATCTTGGTGGAATTGCAGAGGGCATAGCTATTACAAATTCCACAGGAAATGATATTGACTGGTCAGGAAGTGAGTTTTGGCAAGCTTCAATTCCTGCAGGGACTTCCGGTAATATCGTATTTTATTTCCTTGCAGATAACGGAAAGAAGTACTCACCTTCCTCATATGTTTACACAGCTGATGATATTAATCCTTTGAGTGCTGTTGATTACAGGTTTGTGTATGAATTGGATAAAGAATCTGAAAATATAGCTTCCGTCAGCAGAACAACCGGGAAACTTACAGCTTATGACGAAGGAGATATTGTGGTTAACATTTTCCTTTGTGAAAAGGGTAAAACCTATAAAACTGATGCCGCTGAGCTTGTAGGGCAACTCGCCGTTTCTATAACGGAAGAACCAGTATTTTCTTGGGTTGATATTGAAGAACCGATAATGAACGTTGATAGTAGCACTAACCTTACGTCAATCAGAGTAAAGTTTACTTTACAGGATCAGTATGGTTCAAAGATAAAGCTGACAGAAAGTAAGAAAGCGAACCTAATGGTCAGAGCCTTTGATAATGTCTACTCTTCTACTTGTGGTTCAATCATTTGGAACAGTGAGAATTCTGGAGGTGAGTTTACAATTAACCTTCATGGTAAACCTAAAGGATCCTATTCATATATAGTAAAATATGGCAACATAATTGACGAACAGTTTGAAATTATAGTGTATTGATGTTTTGAGCTACTCTATATGAGTAGCTCTTTTAATTCTATAGTATCATTAATATTGACATGAACATATTAGAAGCATAATATATAATACAATAAAACAATAATATGAGGACAAAATCATGCAAAACAATACAAAAACAAAAATTAATTATAGACTCATCCCCATACTTTTTATAGTCGGTGTGATTCCTTTGATCGTGTATAACTATATATACTGGGAACCGATTTATTCCGGGTATGTATGGTATTCAAGCGATAAAACCGCTACGGACACTTTCCTGCATGCAAAAAGAACATGGTTCTCAATAATAACGATCATAATGATGTTGGAAGTTTTAATTGACCTGATAAAGAGAGACAAGGATGATGTGCTGCAGCTTATCAAAAAGTTTTATCCCATGATGATTTATTTGGTATTCGTTGTTTTGTCAACCATTTTTTCTTTAGATAGATCTTTATCAATTCATGGAGGCTATGACCAACAGGAACCTTTTTTGATTCTTTTGGGGTATTCAGTAACAGCATTGTATGTAGTGCTTTCTTTACGTGATGAAACAGAATTGAAATATGTTTTTTATGCTTTTTCGTTTTCAATTACAATAATGACAATAATTGGATTTCTGCAATTTGTAGGATATAATATTTACTCAACACAGTGGATAAGGCCCTTTATAATGACGGCAGAACAGCAAAAAGTCGTTCTTTCGATTGCTGACAAAAGTGGTGTATTTGGAACTTTGGGAAATCAGAACTACATCGGTACATATGTAGCTATGCAGTTGCCTATAATAGTGTCTTTTTCATTTGTATCTTTCAAGAAACATATAAGAATAATTAGTATTTATGATTCATTATGCTTGCTGTTTCTCCTTGTCGCATCCAAATCTGCAACAGGAATGGTCAGTGTTATATTTGTTTTGCTTGTTGCATTTGTATTTTTGAGTAAACGATTAATCAAAAAATGGTTTATTGCTGCAGCGGCCATAGCCGTATTTTTAATTACTGTTGGTGTAATAAATTTTGCGGGAAATGGGTATTTCTTAAATAAGATCAAAAGTTCTATTTTTATTCCAAAAGCTGAGTATGACCTCACAGATATTGACACTACAGGGGATTGTATCAGACTTAAGTACAAGAAGTCAGATATTACTATAAGAATAATATATGATGGTCAAGGAATACAAACAGATATTTTAGAAGATGGTCAACCTGTGGAGTATAAATATGATTATGAGAATGTTTTGAACATCATATGCCTGCGGTCAGGGGAGGAAATACCATTTCAGTTAATGAGACCTGAGGATGATATCATAACATTAGAGCTGTGGCCGATTTCTATTGAAGAATACAGTAAATATGTTTTTAAGTATGATATAGGATCAAATGATTATAAGTTCTTGAATAATGCAGGTAAATATGATGAGAGCATAAAGATGCAAAACGTATTAGATGGATACGAGAACTTGGCGTCAGGAAGAGGATACATTTGGGGAATAACCATCCCCTTACTGAAACAATACTTTTTCATCGGAGCAGGTCCTGATACATTCCCTGTTGCAATAGCAAAAGATGGAAGTGATTATGCTCTGAAAATTAACAGCGGTACTTTTGATATACTTTTTAACAGACCGCACAACTACTTCCTTCAGATGGGTGTATTAACAGGTGGGATTTCACTTCTGGCGTGTATGATCTTTTGGGTTATGTATTTGATCGATTGTATTAAGCTGTATTTTTGGAAAAAAATAGATTCAAATAAAAGAATAATAGGTTTTGCTACGATGCTGAGTGTAATAGGATTTCTGGTTTGCGGACTGGCAAATGATTCTCTTGTATGTGTAACACCGATATTTTGGTGTATACTGGGAATTGGCATGACAGTAAACAGTTGGATAAAAAAAGAAAATGAAAAAAGAGCATAATTTTGAATCATTCTATTCTAAATATGTCAAACGAGCGATTGATATTTTCGTATCGTTTGTCGTACTGCTTTTATTCTCGTGGCTGTACGCCGTTGTTGCAATAATGGTCAGGTTAAAACTGGGATCGCCAATTCTCTTTATACAGGAACGGCCCGGACGAATTAACAAAAAAACGGGGAAAGAAAGAATATTTAAGTTATACAAGTTTAGGACAATGACGGACGAAACAAATGAAAACGGTTGTCTTAAATCCGATGAGGAAAGGTTGACCAAGTTTGGAAAATTGCTTAGAAAAACCAGTTTAGATGAAATCCCTGAAATGGTCAACATACTAAAAGGGGACATGTCTTTGGTTGGACCAAGGCCGCTTTTGGTTCGTTATTTAGACAGATACACTGAAGAGCAACATCACAGACATGATGTAAGGCCGGGTCTTACGGGGTATGCTCAGGCCAACGGAAGAAATGCCTTAAGCTGGGAAGACAGGTTTGCTATGGATGTATGGTATACAAAACATGTTACTTTTAAAAATGATGTAAAGATCGTTTTTAAAACCATAAAAACAGTTTTGAAAACAGAAGGCATTAATTCCCAAAACTCTGTAACGATGGAAGAGTTTATGGGAACACCGGACGGAGTAAAGGCGAAGTGGTATAAAGAAGATTGAGGTAATGAAAGGCTGATTGATGAGCGAGATACGATTGTTGTTTACAGGTGTGGGTAGAAGAATAGAATTGATTCAGGCTTTCAGAACAGCTGCGCTTTCGTTGAAAAAAAAAGTACGTATCTACGGGGCTGACATGGCAGGAACAGCACCTGCCTTAGCTTTTTGTGATCAAACGAGACGAGTTGTGTCAATGAAGGCCCCGGGATACATTGATGATTTGCTCAAAATCTGTAAAGAGGATAAGATAGATCTTGTAATTCCGACTATTGATACAGACCTTATGGTACTGAGTGAGCATAAGGCGGAGTTTGATGAGATCGGAACAAAAGTTATGATCAGCGATCGGGAGAAGATCGGGATCTGCAGAGACAAGACAAAAACCTCAGGCTTTTTTGTTGAATGCGGTTTAAAAGCTCCTTTGCCCGTGGATGACGTGGAAAAGTACAGTTCGGGTTTTCCTGCGTTTATTAAGCCAAAGGACGGATCAAGCAGTATAAATGCATTTAAAGCTGAAAATTTGCAGGAACTTAAAACATATGCTTCAAAGATAGGGGAGTATGTTATTCAGCCGTTTATAAAGGGAAAGGAATATACAATAGACATCTTTTGCGACTGGGACGGAAATCCGGTCAGTATAGTTCCGAGGGAAAGACTGCAGGTCAGGGCAGGCGAAGTCCTGAAAACGAGAATAGACTTGGACAGGCAGATGATTGAAGAAGCAAAAAGGCTGTGTTCATTTTTTAGACCATGTGGACCGATTACGGTTCAATTGATCAGGGATGAAGAGAATACAGACTGGTTTATAGAGATCAATCCCCGATTAGGAGGAGGCGCGCCTCTTTCAATGAAAGCAGGATCAAAATGCGCCGAATCGGTTTTAAAACTTGTGGACGGAGAAAAAGCTGAAATTTGCTTACAGGTCGAAAACGGAGCAATCTACAGCAGATTTGACCGGTCAGTTTGTCTGAAACATGGTATAAGAGACGTCAAAGGGGTTATCTTTGATCTTGATGACACACTGTATTCGGAACGCGATTATGTGAGATCCGGATTCAGGGCGGTTTCTGAAGCTCTCGGCGGAAATTATGAAGATAAACTGACCGGTTTTTTTATAGAAGGAAAAAAGCCCATCGATGAACTGTTAAAAGAGCTTAAGTGCGAAGAAAAAAAAGAAGAAATGCTGGAAGTTTACAGAAAGCACAAACCTCAGATAAAGCTTTATGACGGAGTGCGAGATACTTTTCAGGCCTTAAAAAAAGCAAATGTAAAAATAGGAATTATTACCGACGGAAGACCGGAAGGACAAAGAAATAAGATTGAAGCATTGGGACTTGACACAGATGATTTGATCGTTACGGATGAACTTGGAGGAGAACAGTTCAGAAAACCCTGTGACATAGCATTCAGGATTTTGCAAAACCGTTGGAGGCTGGCGCCGGAGGAGATTGTTTATGTGGGGGATAATCCGGATAAAGATTTTCAAGCACCGGATCAGTTGGGAATGCGAAGTGTCTACTTTAGGAATTCAGATGGATTGTACAGCGGAGAGGTTGTAGACAACAGGGAAACAATCGAGAGAATTGAGGATCTGTTAAAAATTCTTAATGTAGTGGCATAAAAAAGCGGAGAATAAACGAAATAATGCTTTCTGTATTGAAGAAAATAACAAAAATACTTAACAAAGCTCAAAAGGTCAGGATTGTAATACTGTTTGCAATGATGGTTATCGGAGCATTCTTTGAAGTGCTGGGGATTTCACTTATGCTACCGTTAGTTAAGGCAATAATGGATCCTGAAATCATAAACAAAAACAAATGGGTAAAAATGGTTTGCGAACTGTTCGATCTTCATTCACACAGAACGTTTGTGGTTATATGCATAATAGCACTGATTACAGTCTTTATTGTAAAAGATCTGTACCTGATGCTTGAGTACTATGTTCAGGCAAGATTTATCAGTAACAACAGATTCGCAACCCAGCAAAAGGTTCTCAGATCATTTTTGAACAGACCATATGAGTACTTTCTTGGAGCAGACACCGGAGAAGTGATGAGAATGATCTCGGGAGATGTCCCGGGAGTGTACAGTCTGATCACAAGCCTGCTAAGCATGGCAACGGAGACCGTTGTGACATTTGCGGTAACGGTTACGATCTTTGTTATCGAGCCGGTTATCTCTGTCTTCATGGCGTTCGTTATCGGAACGGTTTCGTTGCTGATAATTAAGGTCTTGAGACCTATAATGCGTAAAGAAGGAGAAAAATATCAAAAGAATTCTTCTTTATCCGGAAGATGGATACAACAGGCAATTTATGGCATAAAAGAAATAAAGATAACCAATAAAGCAGAGTATTTTGAAGAAAATTATGGCATAAGCGGAAGAAAGATGATAACCGCCGAGAGAAGAAACAATGTGTTGGGAAATGCTCCGCGACTTATCATTGAAATGACAAGCGTGTGCTCTATCCTTGTGCTTATCGGATGGATGATCTACAAAGGGAGAGAATTTGAAAACCTGGCACCGATTTTGGCTGCATTTGCTGTGGCAGCATTGAAACTAATGCCCGGTGCAAATCGGATTGTAAGTGCGATCAATCAGATCAGTTATTATGCACCTGCAGTAAATTCTCTGTACGACAATCTTGAAATCCTTAGGGAAGAACAAGAGAAAAAGATCAGGGAAGACAAGCCAAAAGAGATGAGCTTTGAAAAAGAAGTCAGGATATCAGAGGTTGATTACAAATACCCTAACAGTAAAAAGGATATATTAAATAAGGCTGAAATGGTAATACCTGCAGGGAAGTCGGTCGGTGTTATAGGAGCGTCCGGAGCCGGAAAAACAACTGTAGTTGATCTTGTATTGGGACTTCTTAAGCCACTGTCGGGGAAGGTGTTATGTGACGGCGTAGATGTTATGCAGAATTACGTGGCATGGCTTGACATGATCGGTTACATTCCCCAAAACATTTTCATGATCGATGATTCGATAAAGGCAAATGTAGCTTTTGGTATTGACGAAAAAGACAGGAACGATGAACAGGTTTGGAATGCGCTGGAGGAGGCTCAACTCGCCGGCTTTGTAAGAGAACTGCCTGACGGTATTGAAACAAGGATCGGCTCAAACGGAATTAGACTCTCCGGAGGACAAAGGCAAAGGGTCGGAATAGCAAGAGCACTTTATAAAGATCCGAAACTGCTTGTTTTTGATGAAGCTACATCTGCTCTTGATAATGAGACAGAAGCGGCTATAATGGAATCAATAAACGGCCTTCACGGAAAGAAGACTATGATCATCATTGCACATCGTTTACAGACAATTGAGGGGTGTGATTTAGTCTACAGGGTTAAAGACGGAAAGATTGTCAGGGAAAGATAGAAAGGTACATTTCATGAGCATTTTTACAGGTAAGACATTATTGATCACTGGCGGAACCGGGTCTTTCGGACATGCGGTTTTGGATCGTTTTTTGGGTACTGATATCGGGGAGATTCGAATCTTTTCAAGAGATGAGAAGAAGCAAGATGACATGAGACACGAGTATCAGGCTAAGATGCCTGAAGTCGCCGAAAAGATCAAGTTTTACATCGGTGATGTGAGAGACATTCAGTCTGTAAGGAATGCCATGCACGGAGTTGATTACATTTTCCATGCAGCGGCATTAAAGCAGGTCCCCTCATGTGAATTTTTCCCTATAGAGGCTGTTAAAACAAATGTATTGGGAACGGAGAACGTTCTGACTGCAGCCATCGAGTCGGAGGTAAAGAGGATCATATGCCTGTCGACAGACAAGGCAGCTTATCCTGTTAATGCAATGGGAACAAGTAAGGCAATGATGGAAAAGGTCATTGTTGCAAAATCAAGGACTGTTTCACCCGAAAAGACAAAGATCTGCTGCACAAGATACGGAAACGTAATGTGTTCCAGAGGCTCGGTAATTCCTCTCTGGATCGATCAGATCAGAAAAGGAAATCCTGTTACACTTACAGACGGAAAGATGACCAGATTCATCATGTCTCTTGAAGAGGCAGTGGATTTGGTGCTTTTTGCGTTTGAAAAAGGTGAAAGCGGAGACATCCTGGTACAGAAAGCACCTGCCTGCACGATACAGACACAGGCAGAAGCTGTTTGCGAATTGTTCGGCGGAGACAAGAAT
>JAEEGK010029735.1_pt1 | contig 10873 bp, 6 predicted proteins | sample 8958771 | NCBI WGS metagenome assembly JAEEGK01 (sample SAMN16246547, study PRJNA631951) | gut metagenome | biome: gut microbiome; feature: rumen; material: SC-attached | host: Bos | place: Iran: Karaj | collected 2018-10 | reverse complement strand
ATCCCCATCAAGGAAAACATGCGCGGCGGACTTGCCGTCAAGATGTTTTATGTAAAGAACAATCATTTTGCCACCAGCTCCGAATACATCGATGTACCTTACACCAACAAGAAGCTCACCGCCAAATTTGAGACCTTCCGCGACAAGCTCTATCCGGGCGACACCGAAAAGTGGAAAATCCGCATCACCGACTTCCAAAACAAGGCTGCACGCGCAGAATTTGCCGCCACGCTCTTCGATGCATCTGTCAATGCATTGGCATCCAACTATTGGTATCTCAATGCATTCAGCGGCAATAGCAATAACAACTGGTACGGCTCACAGACTTTTGGCTGTGGTTATGGCAGCGAATTTCTCGGCGATAGCAACCACGCCCCGCAATCGTCTGTGCATATCAGTCATCCGGTGCTCAATTGGTACGGACATTCGCCGAGATTCCCCAATTATATGCTGTATGAAGATGCAATGATGGTGGGTGCAGCTGCCAATGGACGCGGCATAGTGGAAGCACAGCCGATGTTGATGAAGAAAGCAGTAATGGACGAAGAAGTTGCAGATTATGCTGTGACAGAAGAGTCTGTAGAAGTATCGGCAACAACAGGTCAGGACGACGACGGCGAAGACTTCTCCAACGCCGAAATCCGCACCAACTTTGCCGAGACCGCATTCTTCAAGCCCGACATTGTGACTGACTACAATGGCGACCTCTTTGTGGAGTTTACAGTGCCGCAGAGCATCACACGTTGGAAAATGCTTGGCATTGCTCACACCAAGGACATGGCTGTCGGCACATTGACCAACGAACTCGTCACCAACAAGGATTTCAGCGTCATCCCCAATCTGCCCCGCTTTATGCGTTGCGGCGACAAGGTGGAGATTCCCATCAAGATAAGCAACCTCGGCGAGAATGAAGTTGTACGCGGACAGATTAAGATGGAAGTCCTCGACGTGGAGACTATGCGCCCGCTCCGCCAATTCAAGATTTGGGAGCCGTTGCAGGCGTTTGAGGTGTTCAAGGGCAAGACCGAGGCCACCAAATACATCGTTGACGTGCCGCAATACGAAAAGCCCGTCGTCATCCGCATCGTGGGAGTGAGCGGTGTCCACAGCGACGGCGAGCAGCACATCATTCCCATCCTCACCGACAAGACCCTTGTCACCGAGGCACTTACGCTCTCAGTGCGCGGCAACGAGACCAAGACATTCGAGTTTACGAATTGGACCAACAGCACTTCCACCACTGCGGTTGACCACAGCCTGACGCTTGAATACTCGTCCAACCCCGCATGGTACGCCGTCAGCAGCCTGCCGTGGCTTTCGCAGAATCCCTACGACTGCTACGAGCAGACATTCTCCAAGTTGTTTGCCAATTCGATTTCCAAATTGATTCTCGACAACAATCCCGAGATCCCCACAATACTCTCCAAGTGGTCGGCTGACAATAGTCAGGTATTGACCTCACCGCTACTCAAAAACCAGGAACTCAAATCGCTCCTCATCGACGAGACTCCGTGGGCTATCGACGGTGACAATGAGACTGAGCGCATGCACAACCTCATCCAGCTCCTCGATGACAACCGCATCGCCACCGAAAACGAAAAGTTCATCAAGAAACTCGCCGACGGTCAGATGAACAGCGGCGCGTGGCCCTGGTTTACGGGAATGGTGGAGAGCAAGTGGATCACGCAGCACATAGTTGCGGGATTTGGCAAGCTGCGCCACATTGGTATTGACATCAATAAAGACCCGCGCATCACCCAGATGATAGACCGCGCCATCCGTTACCTCGACGAGGAGGAGGCGGAATATTTCGACAAGTACGTCAAGAAAAACAATGTGCCGGGATATTACAATTATCAATACCTCTACATGCGCTCCTTCTTCCCCGAGTACAAGCTCACCCGCGCCAAGGAGGCATACGACTACTACCTCAAGTACGCCAAGGAAAATTGGCAGAAGTCAGGTCTGTACTATCAGGCGGTGCTCTGCACGGTCTTCAAGCGTACCGGCAATTCCGACATCTCCCAAAAAATCATCGAATCGTTCCGCGACCGCGCACAGCACAGCGACGAGTTCGGCATGTATTTCAATGAGAATGTCAATGGCTTCCTCTGGCACGAAAACAACATCGAGACCCAGGCCGTGATTGTTGAGGCGTTCCAGGAGATGGGCACCAAGGAAGAAGTGGAGGAATTGAAAATCTGGCTCATCAAAAACCGCCAGTCCAACCGTTGGGCTACCACCAAGGCAACCACCGAGGCTTGCTACGCGATGTTCCTCTGTGGCAACAAGATCAAGGCAACAGAACCCCTCTGCAAGATAATCATCGGCGGCAAAAAGGTTGACACCCAAAACGCCGAGGCCGGCACGGGCTACATCAAGCAGTCGTGGCAGGCTCACGAGATGGACAAGAAGATGGCAAAAATCACCGTTGCCAATCCCAACGACCACATCAGTTACGGCGCGGTTTACCGCCAATATTTTGAGGATTTGGACAAGGTGGTTGCCGCCGACAACAAGCTCCAGATTGAGAAACAGATGTTCCTCAATGTCAAGGACAATTCTGGCAAAACCGTGCTCCGCGAGATTACTCCCGAGACCGAAGTGCATCCCGGCGACAAGGTGACTGCAAGGTTTGTCATCCGCACCGACCGCGACCTCGATTACGTCCACCTCAAGGATATGAGGGCGGCAGGTTTTGAACCGCTCAACGTACTCAGCCGCACCAAATACCAGGATGGTATGTATTACTACGAATCCACCAAGGACGCCAGCGAGAATTTCTTCATCGAGCACCTCAACAAAGGCACTTACGTCTTTGAGTATCAACTCATTGCCGTACACGTCGGCGACTTCTCCAACGGCATCGCCACAATCCAATGCATGTACGCCCCCGAATTTACGGCGCACAGCTCCGGAATGAGGTTCAAGATTGTGAAATAACATTGTAATCTGCATTAATAAAAGCCGTGGTTTGACACCCACGGCTTTTATTTTTCATCCTTTCAGGACTTGGTTTCATATATTTTTCGGAAACCAAACCCCGTAGGGGTGACATATAAAAGCCGTGAGTGTGAACCCACGGTATCGAAATCGAGTATAATATTTTTGGCGAACAACGTTAAATCAAACCCTCATTACGACGCACCACGTGTCCGCCCTTTTTATTTTCCCCTTTCCCAAAACCGCATAAAAAAATCTGCACCCCTAATACCTTCCGTGTTTAAAAAATTATGTAATTTTACGCCGTGAAACATAACCATCAAAAGACAAAAACAATATGAAACAACTCAGATTTCTGGCAGTCATCATTGTGATGATTGCAATGGCGGCGTGCAATGGCGGCGACTCTTCCACCGGCAAACACGTCGGCATCCTCCGCCACGGCGCAAAAATGGAAAAGAAGGTCGCATTCAAGACCAAAGGTCTCAATCCCACCAAGGTCATTGTGCGCGCCGACGGTACAAGTGTAAGGCTTGGTGGCTGCAGGAGACCCGACAAGCAAGTATTCTCCAAAGCTCCTTCATACAGAGCCAAGTACAAGGGTGGTCAGCTGCCTCAAAAGGTGGATCTCCGCAAGTACATGACCAAAATCGAAGACCAGGGTCTCATTGGCTCTTGTACTGCCAATGCCACTGCTGGCGCATACGAGTACATTCTCAAGCGTTACAAGGGCATTGATTTCGACATTAGCCGACTCTTCCTTTACTACAATTCGAGGGCTCTCGAAGACGAAATTAATGAAGATGCCGGTGCAATCATTGCCGACGTCATCAAGACTATTTCCAAGGATGGCGTGTGTGAGGAGAAGAAATGGCCCTACACCAACGTCACCAAAAACTTCAAGAAGAAGCCATCTCAGGATTGCTACACCGACGCCAAAAATCATAGGGTACTCAAGTGTCAGCACGTTAATACCAACCTCGAGGAGTGGAAAAGCGCATTGGCTGAGGGACACCCGATTATCTTCGGTCTGGAAGTATTCGAGGGCATCGACAATGTACGTGGCGGCAAAGTGCCGAACCCCACGAGCAAGTCGCGTTCCGAAGGCGGACACGCAATGTGCTGCGTAGGCTACTCCGACCCTGACAGGGTGTTCATCATCCGCAATTCATGGGGCTTGCAGTGGGGTGACAAGGGCTACGGCTACATCTCCTACGACTACATGATGAACAAGAAGTACAATAGCGGCGACAGCTGGATTATCTTTGAAGTTTCTACAGGCGGCAATGACAAAAACAACAACGACTCCGACGCCTGGAGCAACGACAACAACTCCATCTTCACATACGACGACGAATTTTCCAAGATGGACGACGCCACTTGGAAAAAACTCAACGACGAGTGCGGCGATTATGATATGAGCTACCGCCTTGCAGCTCTCTGCATCGCGGGCGGCGCAGGCGACGAGACTCTCTCCGACGAGGAGTGCAAAGTGGCTGAGACCAAGCTTCAGCACCTCTACAAACTCTTCAACATCAATTACTCCGCATCCAAGGTCATCGACAAGTGCATCGACGTATTTGACGAAGACTTCATCAACGAGACCGTAAAAATCGTGTCCCGTTACTTCTCCAAAAACGCCCGCAATGCCATCGCAAAAGATATGTACGCTATAGCCAAGGCGGACGAACTCCTCGACTCTGAAGACGAGTGGCTCAAGCAGCTCATCGGCAGCTGGATCATCCAGACCAACGACGACAACAACGACAACGGCGGCAACAATAGTTACGACGACGATGATGACGACAACGGTGGCTATGACAGCGACGATGACGACGACTGGGGCAGCGACGATGATGACGACGACGACTTCTGGGGCGGCGACGATGATGACGACGATTACGGCTACGGTGACGACGACTACAACGATTATGATTATGGTTACGACGACTACTACGACGACTATGATTATGACGATTATTATGACTACGACGATTACGATGATTATGACGACTATTATGATGATTATTATGATGATTATGACTATGACGATAGTTATTATTATGACGATGATGATTATTATGACGATTACGAAGACTACTACAATTACGACGACAATTATTACGACGACTACTACGACGATTACAGCGGCAACGACTGCTGCAACGGCGGCGGCTACTACGGCAGCAGGAGCAAGGGCGCAGTCAAGGCTAAGGGCACACAGACCCCTGAATCCAAGTAGCCACAACATCCGCTTCCATCTCAACCAAGCGGCATAATCACAACCATCCGATAACAGCGAAGGCGGCGGGAAACGATGTTTTCCGCCGCCTTTATATTATGCATCGTCGCACTTTTTTGACAATATATTAAAACGTGGCAAAGTAATTGATATTGCATAATAGCAATGCCAAATATTATACTTTGCAACCAACCATGAAACTGTTGAAAAACATAAAAGGACGTGTGCTCAATATATTGTTTTGGTCGATAATCTCGGCGGCATTCATAGGGCCAGGCACAGTGACCACCGCAACCAAGGCGGGGGCTGACTGTGGTTTTCAGCTGCTGTGGACGTTGGGATTTGCCACGATAGCCTGTGTGGTGCTGCAAGAGGCAAGCGCCCGCGCCACCATATATTCGGGTCTCAACCTCGGTCAGGCAATCAAAAAACATTTTTCCGGCACCAAAATGGAGCTCCCCGCCATCATACTCGTGGTGGGCGCGATAATCCTCGGATGCGCCGCTTACGAGACAGGCAACATACTCGGCTCTGTGGAAGGCGTCGCCCTGATGTTTCCCGGCGTGGAAAAATGGATGATTGTGGCTGTACTCGGCGCACTGTCTGCCATAGTCCTCGCAATGAAAGACATCAAAATCATCTCCAACATAATGGGCGCGTTTGTATTCGTGATGGGGTTCACCTTCATCGCCGTTGCATTACTCGGACGCCCATCGGCGGGCGACATCGCAAGCGGTTTTATCCCCACGCTGCCCGATGTGGACGGCGTGAGCCTTCTTGTGCTTGGATTGATTGGCACTACAATTGTCCCCTACGACATCTTCCTCGGCTCGAGCGTCGTGCAAAAAGACACCACCATCCGCGATATGCGCATCGGAGTAACTGTATCCGTGGTAATTGGCGGTTTTATCTCAATGGCAATACTCGTCGTCGGCACAGAGATGAGCGACGCAGCACAGGCGCAAGGATTTTCATACGAACTCCTTGCCAAAACCCTCGAATCGCACATCGGCCAGAGCGCGGTGTATGTATTTGGAATAGGACTTTTTGCCGCAGGATTCACGAGCGCAATCACCTCGCCGCTCATCTCGGCACTCACCGCCAAGAGCCTTTTCAGCAAGGACAGCAGCAACGACATCAAGTCGGGACGCTCCTTCATCGCTGTTTCATACGCCGTGTTGAGCATCGGACTCATCTTCGGATTCCTTCAAGTCGAGCCCGTGCCAGCCATCATCATGGCTCAGGCGTTCAACGGCCTTATACTGCCATTCGTTAGTATTTTCTTATTCACAATTATCAACGACGAGAAGATTATGGGCAAGGAGCACGTCAATTCGCTCGGCTCCAACATTGTGATGATACTCGTCACGTGGATGACCCTCGTGCTCGGACTTGTAAAGGCAATCAGGGCGTTCTGGAGCATCGAAACCGTGCAAAGCATCTGCCGCTCGGTGCTTGGACACAGCATCCCCTCGTCCGACGAATTTTTCGTAATGTCTGCAATACTCGCCGTGCTCATCACAATGTGTGTGGTGTGGTACATTGTCCGCAGAAGAAGGATAGGCAGTGGCGGCAGCAGCATCGGAAAAATTAATTTCGCATAATACAAAAAAAATCGCTAACTTTGCAGTGGTATTTTTATCCGAAAATTGAAAGAATGACAAAGAATTGAAAGAAAATCCTTTTGCTACGGAAAAAATTCTTTTAATTCTTCCTTTTTCTTTTAATTTTTGTAGAAAGAAAACTTCCGCCGCAAGGCGGTATTGTAACATAATTAATGTTCATAAAGATATGTCTGGAAACATTGAACGCAAGAAAGTGACCACTCAGACTTTCTTGTCGATGAAGCAAAACGGCGACAAAATCGCCATGCTCACGAGTTACGACTATTCAATAGCCGGACTTGTGGACGCCGGCGGCATAGACGCGATACTTGTTGGCGATTCAGCCGCCAATGTGATGGCTGGCTACGACACCACTCTCCGCATCAGCCTTGACGAGATGATTTACTATGCAGCGAGCGTAGTGAGGGCTGTCAAATACGCCATGGTGGTGGTTGACATGCCTTTTGGAACGTATCAGGGCGACCCATACGCCGCAGTCCGCAACGCCGCACGCATTATGCGCGAGACCGGCGCACAGGCCGTCAAGATAGAGGGCGGCATTGAGATAGAAGAATCTTACAAGGCGATACTCTCCGCTGGAATCCCCATCATGGGCCACCTCGGACTTACCCCGCAGTCTGTCAACAAGTTCGGCGGCTACGGACTCCGCGCCAACAATCACAGCGAGGCGGAACAATTGCTGGCAAACGCCCAACTTCTGGAGAGGCTCGGATGTTTCTCAATTGTCCTCGAAAAAATCCCCGCACACCTCGCCTCCAAGGTCACCAAGGAGCTTTCGATACCCACAATTGGCATCGGCGCGGGCAACGAGTGCGACGGTCAGGTGCTTGTGTTCCACGATATGATAGGCATCAATGACGCCTTCAAGCCCAAATTCCTCCGCCGCTACGCCAATCTCGCCGACACAATCCGCACAGCAGTAGGCAGTTACGTGGCAGACGTGAAGTCGGGCGATTTTCCCAACGAATCCGAATCTTACTAAACGATGAAAAAAATCTTTGTATTGGCGGCGGCAACGGCGATGTTGGCGTCGTGTGGCAATCAAGAGCCTAATTTTCAACAGCTTGGCGATGGCGTGGAGGCGTGTTTTATAGAAGTCAATGCTGATTCCTCGACAGCCAAGCCGGGCGACGTGTGGAATATGGATTTTGATTATTACAATTCCAACGATTCGCTCATTTACGCCAGCCGCGACGTGGCTCAGGATTTTCTAATGTACGCGCCCACGCAGATGGCTACTGGTAGCGTCGAAAAAGGCATCATGATGATGCACAAGGGCGACAGCGCAGTATTCAAGGCGAGTGCGGATATATTTTTCCGCGAGGTGCGCAAGATGAAAAAATTGCCCGCCTACGTCAAGCCCGGCGACGTGCTCACATTCCACGTCCGCATGAAAGACATCTACGACGGCAAGGAGTATCAACGCCAGATTGACGAGTACAATGAGCGCATGGAGGCTCAGGAATTGTTGATACTCCACGATTACGTCCGCAACGAGGGCATCAAGGTACAGCCGTCCAAGACTGGTCTTTACAAAATCATCAACAAGATGGGCTACGGCGCAGATACCGCCGCCGGCAAGACCGTGACGGTGCATTTTGTGGGCAGTTTCATCGACGGCAGGGAGTTTGACAATTCGTACACCCGCAAGGAGCCCTACACGTTCAAGTTGGGCGAAGGCAAGTCGATACCCGGTTTTGAGGAAGGCATCGCCACAATGCACAAAGGCGAAATTTGCCGCCTCATCATGCCCTCCACCCTCGGCTACGGCTCACGCGGCGTCAGCGGACGCATCCCCGCATTCGCCACGCTAATCTTCGACGTCGAACTTGTGGACATGAAGTAAACGTCAATTTTTTTTCTGAACACGAATTAAAACGAATTGAAATGAATTAAAACGAATTTCTCTCAAACTCGAATTCTTTTAATTCTTTATAATTCTTTCAATTTTTGGATAGAACCCTCCGCCGCAAGGCGGTACGCAAAGGAAATTGATGTTAATTGACGAATAAATTGACGACAATTGATGTTAAAAAAAACTCTCCGCCGCAAGGCGGTAACCAACTAAATAAATTATTGTTTAAAATTAAAATGAGAAACATTTGGTTAATGGTCGCAGCACTGGCGACAACATTATTTTTGGCTACATCGTGCAGCAAGGAAAAGGACGCCGACGACGTAGAAAAAGAACAAATTGAAAAAATCCTCGCCCGCTACGGCGACACATGTTTTGTGGAGCGCAACGGCATCTACCTCTACTTAACCGATGAAGGTGACCAGGAGTACAAAACCACCGACACCGTAAAAATGATTTACACCGGACAGGCTTTGCAGCACAGCAACACCTTCGCCAAAAACGACACGTTGAAGTTCATCTACGGCAAATCAGGACTCATCTCCGGCTTCGTAAGGGCATTGCCCTACATCAAGCGCAACAGCAAGGGCCAACTCCTCATCCCCTACCAATACGGCTACGGCAGCCGCCGCATCGGCACTATTGAGCCATACAGCACGTTGCTGTTCACGTTTGAGATGGAGTAGGGGAGAGGCAACATTAACAATACACGATTATGTGGAGTAGAGACGTTTTCCGAAACGTCTCTATTTTATTTATAGATATGGACTTTTTTTCAATCCCGGATGTGAAATTGCCAGTCGGACGTTGGACGCAGTAACACCCAAACCCACGCAATATATATTCGACTGACAAATCTGTCTGTTATAATACTCATCAGATGTCATCTCTGTGTTGCTTATTTATTGAATAAAATGTCCAAGTTTCGAGACGTCAAGAACAATGCATCAGCAACGCCTTTATAATTCTAAATTTTTTTTGAGAAAATTAATTGCCAAACCATCTTCCATACGGAAATTTTCTGTACTTTTGTAGTCGGTAAATATTGGTTAACGATTTTTTAATGACACTACAATCATCATCATATCAAAAATTCATAACCTTGCTCCGCAATGCGCTGCATATCACAGACGAACTTCCGGCGGAGGTGTCGGCGGAGGAGTGGGCGGAGATATACAAGTTCGCACAGAAGCAAGCGTTGCTCGGCGTAATTTTTCAGGCGGTGAAGACAATCACGAACCAAAATAAGCCGCAGTTTGCATTGTTGATGCAATGGACAGCCACCGCCGAAAAAATCAGGGGGATGAACAAGAAATTTTATGTAGAGTGCCAGCGGCTTACAAAACTTTTTGAGGACAATGGCAGAAAGACCGCCATCCTCAAGGGCCAGGCCAATTCGCTGTTGTACCCCGACAAATATATCCGTCAGCCCGGCGACATCGACATCTACGTGGAGGGCGGCAAAGATAGCGTCATCAAGCTCCTGGACACGATGGGGCTGCTCTCAAAAGAGGAGGAGGAATTGATGTGCTACCACCATGTGCACCTCGAGCAAAAGGACAGCGACATCGTGGTGGAGGTGCATTTCCGCCCGTCGTCAGGTTTCTACAATCCCTTCTGCAACAAACGGTTGCAAAAATTCCTGCTCGAAGAGATCAAGGCGTCGCAGCTCAACGATTTGGGATTCTGCGTGCCGACTATGAAATTTGCTTTGGCGATGCAGCTCGCACACGTGCAGAGGCATTTCATCGAAGAGGGCATTGGCCTCCGGCAAATCACCGACTATTGCCTGCTCCTGAAAAACAGCACCCACGACGACCGCGCCGCAATCTCCGCAATGCTCGGCGATTATGGCTTGAAAAGGTTTTCGGCGGCGTTGATGTACGTATTGAAATCAATTTACAACCTCGATGAGAGCCTGATGCTCTGCCCTCCGGACGAAAAACGTGGCAAAATCCTATTGACGGCGATTATCGACGGCGGCAATTTTGGATGGTTCAGGTCAAACCGCAAAACGGGCGACTTCGCAAGGCCTATGGAGCGCAAAATCCATACACTGAAACTTTCCTCGCTGTACCCGCGCGAAATATTTTGGTTCGGACTTGAATCCACCGGCAAGTTTTTCGCAAAGCTGCCGCAGCGCATCAAGTACAGGAGCTGGTCGTTACAATCAATAAAAAGAGAAAAAAAATGAACATAAAAAGATAT
>JAEEGK010029734.1_pt1 | contig 10873 bp, 10 predicted proteins | sample 8958771 | NCBI WGS metagenome assembly JAEEGK01 (sample SAMN16246547, study PRJNA631951) | gut metagenome | biome: gut microbiome; feature: rumen; material: SC-attached | host: Bos | place: Iran: Karaj | collected 2018-10 | reverse complement strand
AAGAGATCAATGTGAACGATTATTTGATATAGGTATTCAGGGTTATGGAGGGATACATGACGACATACTATAATGACGGAACAGTTAAGGTCCGAAGCATGGTGGCGACCGATGCTAAGACGATATATGATACCTATTTGTCATACGGTTGGCACCCGTCAATTGAAACATATGAGACGTATTTAAAGGAGCAGGAAGCCGGCGAAAGGCTTGTTTTTATGGCCGAGTACGAGGGCGCGGTGAAGGGACTTTGCACATTGGTGCTTAACCCGTCCGAAGGACCGTGGGGCGGGCAGAAGATTCCCGAGATTGTGGACTTGTGCGTGTTCTTTGACATTCATGGCAAGGGTATCGGAAATAAGCTTTTGGATGTTGCCGAGGCTGAGGCTGCCAAAATCTGCGATACGGTATTTCTCGCAGTAGGCGTTCATTCGGGTTACGGCCCCGCACAGCGTATCTATGTTAAGCGTGGCTATAACTTCGACGGCTCGGGCGTATGGTATCAGGGCAAGCAGCTCGACCAGTATGCTCCTTGCGTTAACGACGATGATTTGTTGCTGTTTATGTCAAAGAAACTAAAGGAAAAGAATCGTCAGGGTGAGTCGGAAGACTATGCGGAGCGTAATGATAAGCGTAAATCTTTGCTTGAAACGACGCTTAATACGAGAGACCTTGGCGGATACAGAGTCGAAGGAACCGAAAACTTCACCAAGTTTAACCGATTCATTAGGAGTGATGCGCCGACAATGCCTTCGGAGCGAGACATTGATTTCCTACGTAGAAACGGCATAACCACAATAATCGATACGAGAATCGATGAAGAAATCGAGCGTAAGGCTCACGGGCTTTCAAAGGTTGAAGGCTTTGATTACTATAACTTTCCGATATCCGAAGGCAGCGGACTGCCCGAAAGTGTCGAAAAAGTACCGGATAGCTATTTTGCCTGCGCGCATGATCCGAGCATTGCCAAGATTTTTAAGACCATCGCTGAGGCAGACGGCGCAGTAATGTATAACTGCTCTGCGGGTAAGGACAGAACCGGTGTCAATTCGGCGCTCATTCTTTGGCTGTGTGGCGTAAGCAAGGATGATATTGTCAGAGACTATATGTATACCAAGGAGAACAATGCTTCCAGGTTCGGCAGAATCAGAGAGAACTTCCCCGATATCGACATTAACATAGTGATTCCTCATGAGGAATATATGTATGGATTTATTGACCTTATGGAGAAAGCACACGGGACAATCGAAGCGTTCTTTGAGTCAATAGGAATTGACGCCTCTGTGCAAAAGAAACTGCGTAGCAAGCTCCTTGATGCATAGAAGTATTAAACTTGCGGTTTATGTTATCAAAACGCTCAGGGTGTTAGAGTATTACATGACACTTGAATGAGAGGATATCAGATTGAGAGACTATAGTTTACAGCATAAAAAGGCGTGGGAATACAACGCCTACGACTTCTGGGTGGCAACATCCGGGACTCCTGCGGAACGCGCTGCCAAGGATAAGGAGAATCCGCTTAAGATGCTTAAGTGGCACGCGCGGTACTTCGACAGCTTTGAAGGGGTCAAGGTAGCCAATATCTGCGGCTCCTGTGGCAAGAAAGCGGTTCCGCTTGCGTTACTGGGTGCTGAGGTAACAGCGTTTGATATTTCGGAAGATAATAAGCGATACGCGCTGGAGACGGCTGACGCCGCGGGGACACACATCAACTACGAAGTATGTGATGTTCTGGACATAGACTTAAGCAAATACGGCGAATACTTCGATGTAGTCTTCATGGAAGGTGGCATCCTACATTACTTCCACGATATTGACGAGTTCATGAGTATGATGTACGCGCTTTTACGTAAAGGCGGCAAGATTATATGCAGTGACTTCCATCCGTTTACGAAGATAGTGGACAGCCTTGGACTTGAGCAGCCTACCATGAGCTATTTCTCCACAGACATATTCGAAGGCGAGATGGCGCACGCAAGATTCTTTGACGAAGAGGAGCGTAAGAAAGTTCCGAAGTGTAAGTATCGTAAGTATACTGTCAGCGAGATTATCAATGCTATAATCGGTGCAGGCTTTACATTACAAAGGTTTGACGAGCAACCTTCATGGAATAACGCGGACCTTCCGGGAGAGTTCGCAGCCATAGGAATTAAATAGAAATACCACACAGAACCGTGTATCTGACAGCATAGATGCGCGGTTTATTTTTCTTTTATAAATACCTATTGACATAGTAGGTATATACGTGTGATAATACCTAGCGGAAAGGTAGGTAATACAAATTAATGAGTAAGATGATATATATGGACAACGCAGCCACCACTAAGGTAGCACCGAAAGTATTTGAAGCGATGCTTCCCTTTTTTTGCGAAGAATACGGCAATCCTTCCAGCGCATATGCTTTTTCCGGAAAGATAGCACAGAAAGTGGCGGAGGCGAGAGCGAGCATAGCTGAGTCTATCGGCGCCTCGGAGAAAGAAATCTTCTTTACCGGCGGCGGCAGCGAGTCCGACAACTGGGCAATAAAAGGCGTGGCAGACGCGCTTAAAGATAAAGGCAATCACATAATCACCACGAAGATTGAGCATCATGCGGTGCTTCATACTTGCGAATTCCTTGAGAAGCACGGCTATGAGGTGACATATCTTCCTGTGGACGAGTACGGACTTGTGAGTCTTGAGGAGCTTAAAAAGGCCATCAGATCCACTACGATCCTTATCAGCATAATGTTTGCCAATAACGAAATCGGTACCATCGAGCCCATCGCGGAGATAGGCAAGATTGCGCATGAACATGGCATATACTTCCACACCGACGCAGTCCAGGCTTTTGCACATGAGCATATCAATGTGGACGAGATGAACATAGACCTTCTTTCGGCAAGCGCTCACAAGATTAACGGTCCCAAGGGCGTAGGACTTATGTACATCCGCAAGGGCACTAAGCTTTCCAACCTCATCCACGGAGGTGCGCAGGAGAGCGGCAAGAGAGCGGGTACCACCAATGCGGCAGGCATCATCGGCTTTGCCAAAGCAACAGAACTTGCTACGGCCAAGATTGACAAGGCCAATGCTTATCAGGCAGCTTTAAGAGACAAGCTTATTAAGAGAGTTCTTGAGGAGATTCCCTATTCAAGAGTTAACGGACACCTCACCAACCGTCTTTCCAACAATGCGAACTTCTGCTTCAGATTTGTAGAGGGCGAATCGCTCCTTATTTTGCTGGATCAGGCCGGAATATGTGCATCATCGGGTTCCGCCTGTACATCGGGCAGCTTAGACCCTTCACACGTACTTCTTGCGATAGGACTTCCTCACGAGATAGCTCACGGCTCCGTAAGACTTACAATTTCCGAGGAGACCACGGATGAAGACATTGATTACGCAGTTGAAAGCTTAAAGAAAATTATCGAGAGACTTCGCAGCATGTCTCCCTTATACGAAGATTTTGTTAAGAAAAATAAGGAGGCCTAAATGAGTCAGGTAACAGAATACAGCAGCAAAGTAATGGACCACTTTTCCAATCCCAGAAACGTGGGCGAAATAGAGAATGCATCAGGTGTAGGAACAGTCGGCAACGCCAAGTGCGGCGATATCATGCGCATGTACCTTGATATAAGCGACGACGGAATCGTAAGAGATGCGAAGTTTAAAACCTTCGGCTGCGGCGCCGCAATCGCTACAAGCTCCATGGCAACAGAACTTGTCAAAGGAAAAACTATCGAAGAAGCCCTAAAGGTTACCAACAAAGCGGTTATGGAAGCACTCGACGGACTTCCGCCCGTTAAGGTGCACTGCTCACTTCTTGCAGAGCAGGCTATACACTCGGCACTTTGGGACTACGCAGAGAAACACGGAATCACGATAGAAGGTCTCAAAAAGCCCGTCAACGACATTGACGAGACGGAAGAGTTCTATCAGATGCAGGGAGAATAATCGGAGGTTACTGATGATATCTACAAGAGGTCGTTACGCCTTACGCGTAATGATTGACATCGCAACCAATCAAAAGGACGGCTACGTTCCCATGAAAGACGTGGCATTAAGGCAGGGACTTTCACTTAAGTACCTTGAGCAGATTCTGCCACCGCTTACCAAGCATGGTCTTCTCGTAGGCATACAGGGCAAAGGTGGCGGTTATCGCCTTACCAGAGAGCCCAAAGACTACCACATGAGTGAAGTCTTAAGCCTTACCGAGAAAGACCTTGCTCCCGTAGGCTGCCTTAAAGAAGGCGCGCCCGCCTGCGAAAGAAAGGGCTTATGTAAGACAATCGCATTCTGGGAAGGCATGGACAAGGTGATTAAAGACTATCTTGAGTCCTACACCCTGGCAGATTTTCTGTGATTTTGAGGATTTAGTTAATGACAAGAGTAATAGTGGGTATGTCCGGCGGCGTAGACAGCGCCGTGACGGCTTACCTTTTAAAGCGCGCAGGTTATGACGTGATTGGAACAACCCTGCGCATCTGGGAATCGGCGGATGGTCAGGAAAGCCGATGCTGTGAAATAGACGACGCCAGGCACACAGCCTGGAAACTTGGAATTCAGTATTATGCGCTGAATTCCATTTCTGACTTTGAGAGATATATTACGAAACCCTTTATGGACTGTTATATTGCGGGAAAAACGCCTAATCCGTGTGTATTCTGTAACAGGCATGTAAAGTGGGAGAAGATGCTTTATTTTGCGGGAGTCATGGGGGCAGATTATATTGCTACCGGGCATTATGCATCGGTCATAAAGCTTCCAAACGGGCGTTTCACGGTAAGAAAAGCCCGCCACGCCGAGAAAGACCAGACATATATGTTATACAGACTGTCGCAGGAGCAGCTTGCGGCGACGCTAATGCCTTTAGGCGACTACACCAAGGAACAGGTTCGTAATATAGCAAGGGAAGCAGGCCTGTCGGTTGCGGAGAAAGCAGACTCTCAGGAAATATGCTTCGTAACAGACGGTAACTACGCTGACTTTATAAAGAACAATGCCAAGGTTCCGATTCCGCCTTCCGGAAATTTTGTGACGGAAGACGGCACGGTTCTAGGCACCCATAAAGGCATCATCAATTATACTGTTGGGCAGCGCAAAGGCCTCGGATTACCTCTTGGATATCCTGCGTATGTCAAAGAAATCGTGCCCGCAACCAACGAGGTGGTGATTTCCACGGAGGATTCTTTGTACAGCAGGGAGATTATCTGCGGCGACCTGAATTTCTTAAGCATCGACGGGTTGCTGCCCGGCGAAAAGCTTCGCTGTATCGTTAAGATTAGATACCATCACAAAGGTGAGCCTGCGGAGATTGGAATGCAGGAGGACGGCCATTTAAGGATAGTGTTCGATACTCCCGTAAGGGCGGCTACGCCCGGACAGTCCGCGGTTTTTTATGGCGACGAGGACTACGTAATCGGCGGCGGTATCATCGAGAAAACTTCATAAAGAAAAATTTAACCGCGTATTTAGACTATAAACCATAAATATGCGGTTTTTTATACGTATATATACCATGAGGGCACACAGAGGATGTGCTACAATCAAATTACAGGCAAATACGGGAGAGAACATTATGAAGGCATCAACAGACAGAATACTTACCAAACTTACGAAGAATTTATGGATAATACTCGGAGTGTTTCTCATTATCCTTGGCTTATTTATTTATTTTCCGACGTTTATAAAGGCTGCGTACGAGAATAATATTTACGATGTTATGGAAGTCGAAAGAATCACGGGTTTGTCGCTTGAAAAAGAAAGCGACGATATTGCGGGTGTGGCTTGCAAGGAGCTAAAGAAAAAGTACAAAGAAGAGAATGAGTTTTCAAATCTTAAGTTCTTTCTTTTTTCGAATGCGCGGAGTGCGAAGCATGCTCTTAAGAGGCTTGCGTCCGGAGAACACTTTTATAAGAACAGCGTGGTAGTGACAGACAATTCCGTGGAAGGATACGTGGCGGGCGTGTGCGATGCCGAAATCTATGAGTATTACTACAGAAGCGGCAATCTTATAGTGATGACGGATGCGGTTTACGGTTGCTTTGGAACAGAGGAGGAACTGGCTGCCATGGCTGAAGATGCGAAGGCTCAGAGCGAAAGATTTGTTCGCGAAACACAATGGCTTCCTACGGTTTTTAAGAGCGATAAATAGCTTTAAACTCCTTTAAATTATTAAAGTTTTAAATTAGGTGACACAAGGGTTAATATTGTGCTATAATCCCTAATGGAAAAATTTTTGAAATTAACATAAAGGAGTACCATTATGAATCTTTCACCACTTCAGAAGGCGAGATACGAGTACGCTCCCAAGCTTCCCGGAATGCTTAGAGGCGGTATCTCAGAGATTACCGTTAAAGACGGCGCAGCTACCGAAAGCGTAGCAGATCAGGCTAAGATTAAGGCTTTGTTCCCCAACACTTATGGTAAGAACGAAATCACTTTTACAAAGGGTAAGAACAACTCCGCAGCCAAGAAGCAGGTTGTAGGCGTTATCCTTTCCGGCGGACAGGCACCCGGCGGACACAACGTTGTATGCGGTCTTTACGATGCACTTAAGGCTACCGACAAGAACAACGTATTGTTAGGCTTCAAGGGAGGCCCCAGCGGACTTATTGATGATGATTTCATCGAGTTCACCGACGCATATATTAACGAATACAGAAACACCGGCGGTTTCGATATCATCGGTTCCGGCCGTACCAAGCTTGAGACTGAAGACCAGTTCAAGATTGTTACCGAAGTTGCCAAGAAGCACGGCCTTACCGCTATCGTAATCATCGGCGGCGACGATTCCAACACCAACGCAGCAGTTCTTGCCGAGTACATGGCTGCTCACAACACAGGCGTTCAGGTAATCGGTTGCCCCAAGACCATCGACGGTGACTTAAAGAACGAAGATATCGAGGCTTCTTTCGGTTTCGATACCGCTACCAAGACATATTCCGAGTTAATCGGTAACATCGAGAGAGACGCTAACTCTGCTAAGAAGTATTGGCACTTCATCAAGGTTATGGGTCGTTCCGCTTCTCACGTAGCACTTGAGTGCGCACTTGAGACACAGCCCAACATCTGCCTTATCGGTGAAGAAGTAGCAGCCAAGAAAATGTCTCTTGCATCCATCACTAACTACATCGCTGATGCAGTAGAGAAGAGAGGCAACAACGGCGAGAACTTCGGTGTAGCTATTATCCCCGAAGGTATCGTAGAGTTCGTTCCCGAGTTTTCCAAGCTCATCGCTGAAATCAACGAGCTCCTTGCAGGCAAGAAGACCGAAGAGTTCAACGCACTTCCCGACTGGAACGCTAAGTACGAGTTCATCAAGAAGGGTCTTTCCGCTGAATCCTTCAAGGTATTTGACATCCTTCCTCAGTTCGTTCAGCAGCAGCTCTTCCTTGAGAGAGATCCTCACGGTAACGTACAGGTTTCTCTTATCGAGTCCGAGAAGCTCTTCTCCGAAATGGTTAAGGCTGAACTTGCCAAGAGAAAAGCAGCCGGCACTTACAAGGGCAAATTCGGCGCATTACATCACTTCTTCGGTTACGAAGGACGTTGCGCATTCCCTTCAAACTTCGATGCTGACTACTGCTACTCACTTGGTTACAACGCATTCATGCTCATCCAGTATGGTTACACCGGATACCTTTCAAAGGTTTCTAACCTTTCCAAGCCCGCTGAAGAGTGGGTTGCAGGCGGTATGCCCATCACCAAGATGATGAACATGGAAAGAAGAAATGGTGAAGACAAGCCCGTTATCAGAAAGGCTCTTGTAGAGCTTGACGGCGCTCCCTTCAAGTACTTCGCAGCTCACAGAGATGAGTGGGCAGTTAAGACTTCCTTCACTTATCCCGGAGCAATCCAGTACTTCGGACCTTCAGAAGTATGTGACCTTACCACAAGAACTCTTGCTCTTGAAAAAGGCATGATGAAATAATCATCGGTTTATATGAATTTAAAGCCCGGAGGCGTATAAGCTTCCGGGCTTTTGTGATATAATCGTCAAAGAAGGAGAGTGTTTCTATGAAATCCGGTAACCGCAAGACTCTAATATGCATATTGTTAGTAATAGCTGCATTGTTCATAGGTTTCTACGTATTTCCAAGACTTATGAACGGTAACGGCTATGCGGGAGTAGACAATCCTGTAGTGACTACTTCAGCGGCTGCGGAAGAAGAGTCGGAGCTTGTTCTTTTGACATCGACGGAAATCTCGGCAGAAGCCTCTATTGAGACATCGACGGAAATCTCGACCGAGATATCCGCAGAGCCCGATGAAGAGCAAATCGAGTACCGTTTCCGCTCCAAGAAACTCCTTAACGAGCACTACGAGAAGCATGGTGTAGATATGGGCTTTGAAAGTGCCGCCGATTATGAGAAGGCAGCCTCCGCGGTAGTCAATAACCCCGACGCACTTCACAAGACTGAGAAAGAAGACGGAGACGACGTTTACTACCTTAAGGCCACCAATGAATTCGTGATAGTCTCTCCCGACGGATACATAAGAACTTACTTTAATCCCCGAGACGGAATAGATTACTTTAACAGACAGTAATAAAAATGCCGGATGCATCAATCGCACCCGGCATTAATTATGCTTAAATATTATCTCTTGTAGCCTTCAGCCTCGTAAGACTGCTTCTTATGCTCATACATGACATCGTCGGCTTGCTTGATGTACTCGGCAAGCGTGAGAGTAGATGTAGGATCTGTCATGATGTAACCGCAGCTGGCGCTTAGCTCGAAAGGAAGGCTCATACGTCTGACCTGCTTCTTAATGCCTTCTTCCATGTGAGCCACAAGGTCTTTAACCTCATCCTCATTATCACATTCACCGATAATTAAGTACTCGTCGCCGCCGTAACGGATGGCAATCCAGGACTCGGGAGCCTGCTGAAGTATTGCATTGGCAATGGTACGAATCGCAAGGTCGCCCTGCAGGTGGCCGAAGTTATCGTTGATATGCTTCATGCGGTTAATGTCCACGAATACAACCGCAAGAGACTTGTTCTTGGCGTGAGCTTCCTTGAACATGGGAATGGCAAGAGTCTCGTAACCGAAACGATTGTATAGACCGGTAAGAGAGTCTCTGGTGTAAAGCTCCATGAGTTTCTGGTTAAGGTACTCAAGGCGCATGTTTTGCCGGAACTTATCAAGCGAATCCCTGAAAGAACGTCTGTATACCTCAAGCGTAAAGTCCTCAATACGGGCAATAACATTCTCGATTATAAAGTAACCGTAGAGAACCTCATCGCTATGTATGGCTACGTAAAAGAAATTGCGAAGCTTATCGGACTCCTTGTATCCGGGTACCAAATCGTTGCGGTAGAAAGTATCAATATCCAAATCGACACCGTCATAGAGCGCAACAACCGGCTTTAAATGGTCACTGAAACTGCCTCTGGTAAGAGACACCTCATCATTGTAGATAGATGCTGCATAGCTGCTCTCACCCAGAACCGCGAAGGTACCACCTTCCACAAAATGATCGGCCTTGTAGAAACCGGTCATGGTACGTGCTATAGCCGTAGCGTGAGCACAGGAGAAGAGGGCATTCTCCATATTGGTAAGATGGCCGTCAAAGAAAACCTTCTCAGTACGGGCGAAATAGTTCTTACGACAGGCATTGTCACGCTCAAGTCTGCTGTTACGTGAATCCATGCATCCGCAGCTTTCACCGGGAAGGAATCTTGAAGCGATAAGCCTTTCGGTAGGAGCGGTGGAGTGCTCTTCAATTTTCTTAAGTATAATCTCGGCGCAGGCTTCGCCCTGGGCAAAATAATCCTGTACAACCGTAGAAATCGAAGGATAAAAAGTCTTGCCGTCTTTAATACCGTCAAAACCGGTTACCAGAACATCGTCGGGTACATTGATACCGATATTTTCAAGCTCCGAGCATGCGGCAAGAGCGATATAGTCATTGGCACATACAAATGCGTCGGGAAGCTTGTCCTTGGACGAATAGAACTCGTCTATAATCTCAACAGTGCGGTCTGTAGCCCAGTTGGTATAGTGAATGGTACGAACCTTACCACCGACCTCTTCAAGAACCTCGGAAAGGGCACCCAGTCTGGATTCGGAGTCGGGATTCCCTTCATTGCCCGCAAGATATACGACGTCGCGAACCTTGTGCTCATAAACGAGATGCTGACTCAATTCGCGCATACCTATATAACTGTTGACGTTGACAAAAGAAGCTCCCGGGAAATGAATACCAAGGCTCACAACGGGAACGCCTGCTTTAACCGCACGCGCTACGATTCTTTCTGCCTCTGAAGTACTGTTAAGTCCGTTGGAAAATACTATGGCTCCGTCGAATCGATCGGCATCAACGATGTCGAATACTTTATTCTCGGCGTCTTCATCGCCCTTAGACATGGAATAGAAGCCATAGGATAAGAATGTGAAAAGATCTGAGTCCTTATCGGAAAGATAGTACTCAATGCCTCTGATGAACAAGGCTACATTGTCGGCACCCCAACCGTTTGCATAAATCGCAATCTTCTTCTTCAAAAAAATGCCTCCTCTTAATGTAACTCTCCCTACTCCATACTACCACGAAACACTTTAAATTGCATCAAAATCAATTACAATTTGTTAATTTATTGCTGGTAAAATGTTCTATGGATTTTTATGATTTTACTTACGGATAAACAGGATTGTCCGTAAATGGGAGCGTTTTATGGGAAAATACAAAAGTAAAATGATACGCAATACAATTGCCAACGTTGTGGTGGCGATAATAACAATCATTCTTTTTCAGGCGGTATGCTTCATGTCATATAAGCTGGGGCTTGAAAGAGGAGTAGGTGTTGTAGCCTTCATTCCGATAGCAATCTTTTTATTTGTACTGTTGTTTCTTTATATATTTTATCAATTAATAGCCAGAAAAGTATG
>JAEEGK010029733.1_pt1 | contig 10873 bp, 13 predicted proteins | sample 8958771 | NCBI WGS metagenome assembly JAEEGK01 (sample SAMN16246547, study PRJNA631951) | gut metagenome | biome: gut microbiome; feature: rumen; material: SC-attached | host: Bos | place: Iran: Karaj | collected 2018-10 | reverse complement strand
GCCTGCCGAGAGCACGATGACGGCGATGATGATGGCGCTGAAATACTCGATGCGTCCGAAACCGAAGGGATGCTTGCGGTCGGCGGGACGCTGCGAGAGCTTCGTGCCCACGATGGTGATGACGCTCGACAGCGCGTCGCTGAGGTTGTTGACGGCGTCCATCACGATGGCCACGCTGCTGGCCACGATACCGACACCAGCCTTGAAAGCCGCCAAAAGCACATTGGCAGCGATTCCGATCCAACTGGTGCGGATAATCTGTGTACTGCGATTGGGTTGATTACTCATTTGGGATTTGATTTTGCTTAAAGACTCAAAATGCGATTTTTACTTGGAATTGTCCAACGTAAAAAAATTCCGCGCCAATCCGTGTGATACGCGGAAAGATTTAACTTACGCCCACTCAAAACTCCCTTCCCCCGCGCCGATCTCGAAGTGGCATTTGGCGATGCCGAGGTCGAGTTTGGCATAGCCGATGAGGGAAAACTTCGCCTTGGCCTCCACACGGTTGCTATCATGCAGGGCAAACACGAACTTCTGCTGGTTCACGGCTGTGGGCGCCAACAATGCGGCTTCCGCGCCACGCCCGAACCACTCGGGAAAAGGCTTCCCGTGGTCGGCGGTACGGCGGTCTTCTGTCACATCGGCGAGAGTCCGTTTCTGCGGGTGCTGCACCCCTTGGTTGGCACCATAGCCGAGCGACACCACGCAGACGAGCGTCTCGCCGTCGTCCACCTTGTACTGGTCGGGTTGTTTGCGGAAGGAGAGTCCCACCCAGCAGGTGTTCAGCCCGAGTGTTTGCGCTAACAGGATCACCTTCTCGCCGTAGTAGCCGAGTTTCACGTCATCGCCCTTTTTGCAGATCATAGCGATGTAGTTGCGCACGCCGCGGAACTTGCCGTACTTGGCCATCCCGCCGGCAAAGGCGTTGGGTTCCTCTGTCACTAACTGTATATGCAGCCCGCCCTCGCGGTTGCAATCGTCGATGAGGGTCTGCAATTGCTGTACTTTCTCCGCCTCAATGGGCTTTTCAATGTATTGCCGCACGCTGTGGCGGGCAACGATGGCTTCTTGCAAGGTCATATTCTATAATTCTTTTTTTTCAAGATTGTATAGGTGTATTCTTTTTCATATCCCCCACCGATATTTGCGGGTGGTGGTATTGGTGCTGTTTGGGTGTGGGCTTGCGGTTGAGTTCCACAGCCTGCTTCGGACAGAAGTGGACGCAGGCGAGGCATTGCGTGCAGTTGTCGCCGCAGCGGGCTTTGCCGTCCGTGAGGGCGATGTCGCCTTGCGGGCACACGTCAGCGCAGATGCCGCAACCCACGCACAGGTCAGCGTTGACGGCAGGCGTGAGCATTGGCAGCGTTCGGTGTTGCATACCGGGACGGGCGCACAAGGCACCTATGGGTCCCCACCACGCGTAATGCAGACTATGCGTTCCGGCGGCAATCTCCTCGGTGATGCGCTCCAACCGATCGGCGTACTTCTCGAACTTCCAGACCTGTTTGTTGGGGTCGCGCCCGAAGCCGACGGCGCTGTTGTCGGGCACGCGGATTTTCTGGCTGTACGCCAACGGCAAGCCTTTGTCGGCCAGCAGTTTCTGAACCGTATGGATGGCGTTGCCGGCCTGAGCGCCGCAAGGGATGACGATGAAGACGTACGCCTCCTTGGGCAGTTTCAGTCGCGGCAGCAATTCGGTTACCGCCCGCGGCGCGTTGAACCAGTAGCTGGGATAGACCAGCCCGATGCGCCGCTCCTGCGACAAATCCTGATGCACCGCCTGACTAAGCGGCATCACCGTTTCGTTGAGTTTCTCCGCGATGTGGCGGCTGATGGCCAAGCTGTTGCCCGTGCCTGAAAAATAGAGGATCATAATCGAATTATTTCAACATAGATTCAATGTCTGTCTCCATATCCTCGGGCGTTGTGGTGGGCGGGAAACGCTTGATAACGGCACCATCTTTTGAAACGAGGAATTTGGTGAAATTCCACTTGATGTCGCTGTCTTTCTCCACGCTCTTGCTGATGGTTTTGAACAGAGCTGCTGATGCTTTAGCCTTCAATCCTTTGTACTCCTCAGTCGGGGCCATCGACTTCAGGTATTCATAGATCGGGTGTGCTTCCTTGCCGTTGACATCGATCTTTTTCATCAGCGGGAAGGTGACGCCGTGGTTGAGACGGCAGAACTCCGCGATCTCCGCGTCGGAGCCGGGCTCCTGGTTGGCGAACTGGTCGCACGGGAAACCGAGAATCACGAGACCTTGGTCTTTGTACTTCTTGTACAGCGCCTCCAAACCGTCGTATTGCGGGGTGAAACCGCATTTGGAAGCGGTGTTGACAATCATGAGGACGTTGCCGCGGTATTGCGCCATATCCACCTCTGCGCCTTTGTTGTTCAGGGCCTTGAAATCATAAATAGTAGCCATTGTTTTGAATTTTTAAGTGATATTTTTTTGTTTATTCGAATTAATTTAGCTTTTAGCTATTAGCTTTTGGCAGCTAACAGCTAATAGCCAATAGCTAACGGCCAATTTGCCGTTCACTCAATCCTTCGATGAGTTTGTCGAGGGTGGGTACTAACGTTGTTAACTCCTCTACAGAACCCATTTTCTCTAAGATGTTCGCGCTCAGGCATTCGGGGATGTGCTTTGCTTGTTCGCGCAGGGTTGTTCCCTTTTCGGTCAGCGACACAATGCGCTGGCGTGTGTCCGTTTTTCCTTTCGTACGCCGGAGCAGTCCCGACTTCTCCATACGTTGGAGTAGGGGAGTGACAGTGTTCGTGTCGAGCATCAGCCGCTTGGCGATGTCGCATACCGGCTGTTTGTCCTGCTCCCACAACACGAGTAGCACGAGATACTGCGGATAGGTGATGCCTAATGGGTCGAGGTAGGGGTGATACGCGCCCACGGTCAGCCTCGCCGCCGTATAGAGGCGAAAACAGAGCTGGTTGTTTAGCTTAAGTTGCTCGTATTCCATTACTTGCACATTTATATCGTTCACGATGCAAAAATACAAAAAATATTTATATCGCGAGCGATATTTTTGATTTTTTTTGAAAAAACGCAAGAGTCGTAAAAACTCTTGCGTGATTTTGATGCTCGAAAGCGGTTACTTCTCCGCCATCCGCTTGCCCGCCTCGAAGGCTTTCTGCAGGTCCTCTTCCCAATGTTCCTCGCGGTATTTCCGCTTGGCCTCTTCGGAAAAGCCGGCGAGCTCGTAGCGGTCGTAGTTCTTCACCTGGTAGGTGTTGTAGGCAACCAGCCGTTCGGGGTCGCCGAGCGCGGCGGAGATGCAGTGCTCCATCGAGCCGTAGCCCTTGCTGTTGTTGCGGGCGGGCGTGCCGTTCATGGTCTCCAACAGCACCACGGGCATCTTCTTGGGCGCCGTCAAGCTGTAGTCGTTGTAGGAGAGCCACGGGAAAGCCAGCCGCTCCAAGAAGGTGCGCATCTGGCCGGTCACGTCGCCGAAATAGATTGGGGAGCCGAGCACCAGACCGTCGGCTTCGGCAATCTCCTCCAAAACAGGGGTCAAGGCATCCTTGAACTTGCAGATGTTCGAGGCTTTGCCTTTGAGTTTGCAGGCCATGCACGATATGCAGCCTTTGTAGTCCATGTCGTAGAGACGGACAAGTTTCACTTCGGCACCGCCCTCTTTGGCACCGTTGGCGAAGGATTCCAGCATGGCGGCGGTGTTCATGTTACGGCGCGGACCGCCGTCGATAATCATTATTTTCTTCATATTATTCGTTGTTTTATTGTTAATCAATTCATTTGCTGTAGCCACGGCGGGATGCTCCAGCAGGCTGGTTGCCGCCATTGCCGCCATCCCGAGGGCCGCCTTCTTCAAAAATTCGCGTCTGTCCATTCGCTGTTTAAATTCAGGGTGCAAAGTTATAACTTTTTAGCTAACCGAATGCACAAGAGTTATTTTATGTGTCAAAATTAAAAAAATAGTAATTTCGCAGTCCAAAAAACCTTTGTCCAAAAATCTGTCATTATGAACAAAAAGGCTTCTCTTTTCTGCATAGTCACCCTGTTTGCGGTTTGTGGTTTCGCGCAGACCGTCACACTCACCTTCACGGGACGGGATGCAGCCAACCACCATGTGCAGGCCGAACTCTTTCGAGTGGCCAACCTTTCAAAGAACTGGCAGGAGTATCTTTACTGGCCCGACACGGTGCTGACCCTACAAAAGGGATCTGGCATTCAAAATCCTGAGATGTCACAGCTACCGTCACTGGAACTCTCGCCAAACAGTCCGAATCCGTTTCATGGCATCACGGACATCCACTTGACCTTGGCGGATGCAGGCGAGGTGACGTTGGATATTGCGGATGTTGGCGGACGGCTCGTATGGGCGGAGGACATCTCGTTGAAACCCGGTTCCCACCAGTTTCGCATCACCCTTGCCCATGCGGGCACATACGTGATGAGCGCCCGCCTTAAGGGGGAACTGTCATCGGTCAAGATGGTGTGCGACGAAAGTGGAGGTGCCTATGCTCTCGAATATGTGGGCCACACAGGGACGGAAAGTCGTAATGTTCCATCGGTCCAGTCCCATACCCGTGGCACAGTCATCCATCCTTACGATCTCGGCGACCAGATGGAATATTCGGCGTATGCCACCATCAACGGCCAAGGTGAGGAAAGCCCGCACATCGAACAGCCCCTTGCGGATTCGCAGACGGTCGTACTGCATTTTTCAAGTGTACAGCTACGCCTTCCAACCGTCGTTACCGCAAATGTCACGAATATTACCGGCACTTCCGCTGTATGTGGCGGCATTGTGACCGATGATGGCGGTGACAGTGTAACGGCCCGAGGCGTTTGCGTAAGCATTTCGCCCAATCCGACGCTTGTCGGGCTGCATACGTCCGACGGGAGCGGCTTGGGAGTCTTCACGAGCCAATTGACCGGACTGATGTCCAACCTTGTTTACTATGTGCGGGCATACGCCACCAACGCGGCTGGCACAGCATATGGCGAGGAGCAGAGTTTCGTTATTCCCGTCAATTCCGACGGCGATACTTGGTCGTGTCCGGGTACACCGTTTGTCGTGGATATAGACGGGAACATGTATAACACGGTACAAGTTGGCCAGCAATGCTGGATGCGCGAGAACCTTCGTACAACAAGGTACGCCGACGGCACCCTCATTCCGAAAGGGGAGACTTATTCTCTCACAACGGCATATTGGTATTTCCCGATGAACGAATCTGGCAACAAAGACAATTACGGACTGCTATACAACTGGGCGGCGGTGATGCACAATGCCAACGCCTCCAATTCCAATCCGAGCGGAGTGCAGGGTATTTGTCCTGACGGCTGGCATGTTCCGAGCAATGCCGAATGGGAACAGCTCCACACCTATGTGAAAAACCATGGCCCAAATGTATGCGGCGGCATTGAGGATCAGATTGGCAAGTCGCTGGCCGCCACGATGGGTTGGGATATGAGTGGCGGTGACCCCTGCGCAGTGGGCAATGCAAACCCAGCCACCAACAATGCTACCGGTTTCAGTGCACTGCCGGCAGGGTATTATCAAGGAGGTAATTACAGCACACCAGGTTTTGCTAATTATGGCGGGCTTGGCTATAACACCTTCTTCTGGACGTCCACCAAGAAAATCGACTCTTATGGCTACAGCAACACCTATTACTGGGGACTACACATGAACTACGCCTCCGTAATCCACAACAACTTCTATGACACCGACGGTGACGCCAATTCGGTGCGCTGTGTGAAAGACTGAATCAGGCCATTCAGAACCGGAGAACATCATAGCTGATATCATTGTCGGTGACATCAGAGTCCTCAAACTTTTTGATTCTGTTGATAAAAAAGTAGATGACCACCGAGAGGAAATCAATTTCGTAGGCGGTCTTCAGTACGAGTTGCCCGGATCCGATTATTTGACAATTACCCTTTTTGTATAATCACCTTGCGGTTTTTCGCGGGGTGAAAACCTTAATCCTTTCACACCTCTTCCCCGCACACCTAACGGCGTGCGTCTTTCCCCGTGCTCGCCCCATTCCACCAAGCCCTGCACCCCTAACGGGGTGCCTTTTCACGCTAAGATTCCTGTTCACTGATCACTATTCACTGTTCACTGCCAGCCGTCAAGCCACCAGCTCATACCGGGCCCCACAGTATCACGCGTGGCAGCATTGTGGAACGAATAAGCCAGCACCGGACGCACGCGGTCATCAGCTGCTACAATCACGAAACCTTTGTCTTCGGCCGGAGCGAAAATGTAAAATGCGTCCCAACAGATGTCAAGTCGGTACATGGGGGCGTTCAATTCCCCCACAGCCTTGTCGTGGTGAAGGTTCCAGAAAGTGCGGGCCACCTGCTCGGCGGTCTGGGGAGTCACCTCTGCGGCCTGTACCGCCAGCGGGAACACTGCGAGAAAAACAGCGGCGACCACACTTGTTCGAAACATCATTCTTTTCATGTTTGAATGTTTTAAGGTTTTTGAAAGCGGATAATATGGTCTATTATTATTCGTAGTGCGAAATTTTTTGCAAAAATAGAATAAAAACGACAAAATAGTACTCTTTATTGCGTTGCATCGGTGCTTGTCACGCTCCGTCAAGGGCAAGTGTTTGGTGGAATGGCGCAACAGCGTACGGTTATAATGTCCCTTCAGAGGCAAAACAATCAATCTCCTCCAATGCCCCCGTTTCCGAATCAATAATAAACCCTCGCACCACGATGTCCTTCGGCACAAGCGGGTGGGTGCGGATGGTTTCCACGGTCTTGCGGACGGAGGTCGGAGTGTCCTTGAAGCCCTCCAACCAGTGGTCAAGGTTGATGCCGCATTTGCGGATGGTGTCAAGCGTTTCGTCGGTCACACCGCGGGCAATCATCTCGTGGTGGAAATGGTCGTAGCTCATGTGGCAGGCACCGCAATGCGAGTGCGCCACCACCATGATTTCTTGCACGCCCAGCTCGTAGATGGCCACAATCAAACTGCGCATGGCTGAATCGAAGGCGGAGATTACCAGACCACCTGCATTTTTGATGATCTTTGCATCGCCATTCTTCAGTCCGAGCGCGGCAGGCAGCAGTTCCGTCAGCCGTGTGTCCATGCACGACAGCACCGCCAGTTTCTTGTCGGGGTACTTGTCGGTGATATACTTCTCGTAGCCCTTTTGCGCCACGAACGTCTTGTTGTATTCGATAATTTGGTCGATCATAATGCTTTAGAACAGAAAACGAAATGAATAGATACTCTTATTCCAACGAAATTGTACAGGCTGATTTCAAACACCTTTTTCTGACTTCACTGCACTCTTCGGCCATACTTTCTTTGCCCTTTTTTTAGACTTAAAATATCGACACCTTTATTTTCTCCACAATCTGGTCGAAGTATGGCTGCTTGATACGGCTGATTTTACGCACTACATCGCGTTCTATGTCTCCCATTATCAGCTGGCATTTCACATAGCTTTGTTTGCTTAATGGCTTTGTCAGCATCTCGTTGGAAAGGGTGAAACTGTATTGCGGATTATAATCTTTCGACGAAATCATGCACAAATAGATATAGCCCTCGTTCTCCTGCAGTTCATTATTTGAAATAATCAACGCTGGATGGGGCTTGAATGAACCATCTGGAAACATAAAATTGACCTCAACGACGTCACGCTGTTCGTATTTCATAGGATGTTAGATTTTGTTTTCGTTCAACCAGCGGGCCATATTATTTCTTGATGTGCATAGGAAAGCTTGTCGTTCCTCTTCCGCTGTCCACTCGCGCTCTTTCGCCTCTTCTTGAGACTGCGAAATGTGAAACACGTCCCCTAACGAGCGTATCAACGCCACAACACTCTGCGCCACCTTACTGCGCCCATCGTAAGTTATTGTTAATGTTGCCATATTTTATCTATTTTTATTCGGCAAAAATACTAAAATATTTTGAACAGCAAAATAGTGTTTTTATCGTTTGTTCAATCGTCTGACTGCTTATCAAGGATTACAATACAACCCGTGACTACGGGCAATTTTGCTGATGGTCTCTTCAGGCAAGCGGTGCTGTTCATTCGCTTGAAAACCTTTTCGCTTAACATGCTACTTTGATCTTGATGATTCTTGTCCTTCGTAAGTTTGTTTTTTCATATTGGTGGGGTTTCCCCTTGGATTACTTTATTCCACACGGCGATATTTAAATCTCCATCCAACATGTGTCGGTCCGTTATCTCCAAATTGACGGTACATTGTTTCGGGAAGACCTTGATCGTTATATTCATATTCCCATATTTCGGGACCTTCACTAAAGCGTGTCATATTGTTTTTCGAGAGGTTGCGAATATGTGCTGGATATGTAGTACCCATTTGAAAAATCGGTTCGTAGATAAAAGCATTGTCCATGTTAAAGTTTGGACGTGGTTTATTATCATATTCGAAATCCAAAGTACCGAAGTAAAACACCCCTGTTGGTTCGCCGACCAAATCTAATTCCGACGTGCGGTAACGTTCACGCACTACATTTCCGGCATCATCATATTCGAGGATGGCATATAATTCGTCACTGTAGGGTGAATAAATACTGTCAAGACGTCCATTATGGTAACCGTAGCAGGTAATATTGTCGCCATATTCCGTCCTTACTAGACGATTTTTATTGTCATAATAGAACAATATATCGGGATGCCATAAGTGGTCGTCGGGGGTAACTGTTTGTATTATTCTGCTTACGTGACCGTTCTGATACACAATGGAATCCACATACGTCGAATGTTTTACGCCAGGCCACTCCTCATACGTACAGTGGAGAGTCCTTTTAACAAGACGGTTGTTTTCGTCATATTCATACGTGGCCTCATAATGGTTGTTTTCATCGCTGTACCGGGTGATTTCCTCAACAATATATCCAGTGCGATTTGCGGGCAAGGGCCACTCCTGTTCTGGCACGTCAGGAGTTGGGTCTGGTGTCGGATTGTCGGGGGTACAAGCCGCAAAGGCGAGCATTGCCAAGCACATCATCAGCATCTTTTTCATAGCATTAATTATTGGTTTATAACTATATTAACGAAACATACTGTCATTTCTGTTTCTTTTTTAAGATTTCGACTGCAAAGATACACTTTTTCCAACGAGCAATCATCATTTCACTGCATTATTCCAACATTTATCCGATAATACTTCTTCCTGATCACCACCAATCGCACCAGCCAGATGACAAAGAAAGCATCGGACAGGATTTTGTAGAGCGGGGGCAGGGTGACGAACCACGAGACTACCCAGAGAACGAGGTCGATGTCGAAGAGGATGTTCCACAGCCGTTCGCGGTCGTGGAACTCGCAGAGAACGTCTCCTTCTTGCGGCACCTCCACCTGTGCGGTGGAAGAGACTGACAAATCGAGGCTTTTGCCGCTTTTGCCCAGCGGAATAAGCCCGCCAAACTGCACCTTTAGACTGTAGCTACCCGCCGGGATTTCAATGCGCAAGTCGTGGTCTTTCATCATTCCGACGTATAGTCCGTTGATGAAGACTGCATGCGGCAACTTCGGCTCGTACCAATGGCGGTTATGATGTATGGTGAGGGTGGGCACAATCTCCTTTTTCCAATTTGTCATAATTCAAGTCAATGCACCAGCATCGCTGGCGCAAAAATAGAAAAGTATCATTTACAAACTGTTTGTCAATCGTGTGGTGCATCGCCTCGGAGAGGTGTCACGCACGAACTGCAGGTCGCATCTCTCCGAGATGCTTACTCTGACTGTGCCTGTCTGTCACCACACTACGCGCTATCGCGCTTGTATGGTGTTAATTGTGCCTGTCTGCACGTCTCATGCCTCCGGCATGGTGCTGATGTCGATGCAAAGTACTTCTTAACGTGAAAGCACCCTCACGAGGGTGCTTTGTATTATCAGCAAATCTATTTCAGTCGTCGCCTCGGAGAGGCGATACGCACGCAGTGCAATTAACACCATACAAGCGTAGCGCAGTGTGGTGAAAACGGATGCGCACGCGCTATGAGCATCTCGGAGAGATGCGACTGACACAATAATCCGACCATCTCTCCGTTACTATCATACTATAAACAAAATAATAACAACTATAAAAAAAACTATAAATAAAATTATGAGTTACACACAGACATCCTATCACATCATCCTCCGCACACACTGCAGCATTCCCGCCATAGTCGAAGATCACGAGCGAGAGCTATACTCTTACATGCTTGGTTTCATCAACAACAAAGGAGCCCGTCTTTATCGTATCGGCGGTATGCCCGACCATGTGCATCTTTTCGTATCTCTGCCTGCGACCTTGGCAATGTCCAAGTTTGTCCAAGAGCTCAAAATCTCCACCAGCAAGTGGCTCAAGGCAAATCCTCATTTCCCGCTTTTCGACGGCTGGACGAAAGAGTACTCCGGCTTTTCATACAATCTTCGCGACAAAGACATGATAGTAGGGTATATCGCCAAGCAGAAGGAGCACCATCGTCACGTGACATTCGCCGAGGAGTACCGACAATTCCTCGTCGAGAACGGCGTTGAGATAAAGGAGGAGTATTTTCTCCAGAACTGATTATCGCATCTCTCCGAGATGCCTGCTCTGACCGCGCCCGTCCGCGTCACCACACTGCGCTTCGCTTGTATGGTGTTAATTGCGCCTGTCGGTGCGTCTCATGCCTCCGGCATGATGCGGAAGTCAGTCCTTGAGAAAGTACTCCTCCTTGATTTCCACTCCGTTCTCAATCAAGAACTCGCGGTACTCCTCGGCAAATACTTTGCTACGATGGTGCTCTTTCTGCTTGGCGATATACCTCACTATCTTGTCCCGATCTCGCAAACTATACGAAAAGCCAGCATATTCTTTGGACCATCCATCAAAAAGCGGGAAGTGAGGATTAGCTTTGAGCC
>JAEEGK010029729.1_pt1 | contig 10874 bp, 1 predicted proteins | sample 8958771 | NCBI WGS metagenome assembly JAEEGK01 (sample SAMN16246547, study PRJNA631951) | gut metagenome | biome: gut microbiome; feature: rumen; material: SC-attached | host: Bos | place: Iran: Karaj | collected 2018-10 | reverse complement strand
TATTAATATAAATAGGATCTCTAAAAATAGGATCTGAAGGTGATTTATAATTATTTGGATCATGTAACCATTTTTGTCTATTTAATTCTTCTAACCAATTAAATGAAGTAAAAGGCATTTCTATTAACATTCCATTATCACCAGTGCATCCTGAAATTGTTATATCTTTTCCTGTTGTTCCATCTAAAAATCTCATTTCTACCATTGGACTTGTATTATTTGGATTTAATGTCTTATTATATGAAAATGGAAATCTATTATATTCTATATATATTAACCATGCTTGGAAATATGGATTTGCTAATTTTTCTACTTCTATATAAGTTAAGCATTTCATAAATTGAACTGATGATTTATAATTTTTTTTCCTTAAGTAAAAAAAGGCTTCTTCATCAAATGTTGGATTCAATGAAGTTAAAGCAACATAAAAATTCTTTGATTCATATGTTATTGTTTTTTGAGTGTTTAAGTATTGTTGAGCTAAATATTTTAAAAATGTATTTAATTCAGTTGAAATGTAATCAAAAGCTGTTTTAAATTCTGAAACTTGATCATATTCAAGACTAACATTTCTAAAAGGCCATCCAGTATTTAATTTATGTTCTATTCTCTTTTTATTTAATCTATCTAAAGTATAAGAATAATAATAATCAATTAAATCAAAATATTCAGCAGTATTATTTAAAATAGAATCAGTAAATAAGTTCATAGCTAAAGTTAAGAAAGTATCTAATTGACGAGAGAAAAATGTTTCATCTTGGAAAAATTGACAAGCACCAAAGTATAAATTATGAATAACCATAAATTGTTCATAACTAATAGTACTTTGTAATAACCCAAATAATTTATCATACATATCATTATAAGCATCTTCAACTTGTTGATAACCATAAGAAGCAATATGACAATTTCTTCCAATTCTTCCATTTTCACAATTACAAACAAGGAATTCATCTATTAAAGAACATTCTCCATAAGTATTACAGTAATCACTAGTACAAGAAGGATCAGATTTAGTAATAACAGTAGCATCTAATGAAGGCTCATATTTAGTTTGAAATAATTCAGGTTGTAATGTTTTATAAGTATCTATTCCTAATGTCATTAAATATTGACTTCTATGATATAATAATTCTGTATCTACTTCATTTGGTAATTGGAAATTAATTATTGCATCATATAATTTATATGTTGTTCCTGATAATTTATTTGCAATTACTATTTCTGTATCTACTTCTGTTATTGCTCCATAATTATCTCTTATTTTACAATATATTTTAATTGTACTATTTTCCTGTTGATAATATATTACTGTGAAATTACTTGTTATTTCATTCACTGTACTCCAATCACTTAATAATTTTTGAGTGGATGTTTTATCTTCTATTGAATAAAAATAATATTCTAAATCTTTTGTTTCTGTTGTATCATCACTCCATCCATCACAAGTTATTACAAATGTAGTAGTATTATATAATCCAATTTTTGGTATTGTATCTAAACCACCTCCTACAGGTCTTTTATTCATAGTTAAATTAAAATTCTTAACATAAACAACTCTTCCAGTTTGATTTGTTTTAATAATTTCTAAATCAAAAGAATAATATTTATCTAACTGGAAAAAGGTAGTATCTAAAGGAGTACTAAATTCCTTTCCAATTACAACATCAGGTGCTTCATGTTCAGTTCCAAAATCAGTCCAAGGATAAGTATCAAAAGTCATATCAGGATCATCATTAAGTTCCTTAGTTTTTTCTTCATTAAGAACCCAATTAGTAGTATAACCAGTAGAAGTAGCTGCTGTAACTTTAGCAACAATTTCATTGAAATTATTAACATCAATAGGAACTCCTTCAGCAACATTAATTAAAACAGCATCAGCATCGAATTCAGTACATCTATTAGGATCAACAGCTGAACGAGTTAAACCATATTCTTCACAGTTTAAAACACATAAACCTAATTTTTCAACTAATTTATAATCATCAATACAAGAAGTACAATTATTATAAAATCTAGCAGAGCAAGTATAACAAGTATAATGACAAGCTCTACATCTACTAATATTATCATCATTATAAAATCTAACTGGACAATTAGCAACACAAGATCCATCAACAGGATGAAGATAAGGTGTTGTTTCAGGACAACTAATACAATTATCACTTATATCTCCTGGAAATTCACAATGAGTTAATGTTGGTGTTAAACAAGTATTTGTTGCTGAGTTAAAAACAGAACCTTCTTGACATGTTATTAATTCTGAATAATAACCTTCATTCTTAGGATCTATATAATTATATCCCCAGAAATTATTATCTCTTTGAAACACTTTTATTTTGTGGAAATCATATACTTTTTCAGAAGTGTCTTCATGTCCTAATTCGTTTATTATTGTATATTTTCTATTTTTTGTATCATCATATTCTTCTTTATTTAATTCATTTTTAAAATATGCTATTAATCCTGGATATTTAGAAGAAGTTGATCTATATATTGATTCATCATATTCTCCTATACTTGATATATCTATATATGAAGTATCAACATATTTATAATTATATTCTTGCCATAATTTTATTCCTTTAAGAAATACATAACCGAATGAATGGGGATTTCTCTTTGATTTAAATATTAAGTTTGTTATCAAAGGTTTTCCTAATCTTTCAACTGGACATGTGGCTACAAGAGGTTGAGAATTACTATTGAAAAAAAATGTAGGATCTGCACTTGCCATATCAGCACCACACCGAATAAGATTCCATCTATAAGCTGTCATTGATAAAGTTATTTGTTCTGTATATTGATCTTCTACTTGAGAATTATAAACAGGATAACACATAACATTCAATCCATTATTTTTAATATCAATCATAACAGCACTATGTAAATCCCAAATGACTTGCATTTGTTGGAAGTTATTTTTACCTGTATTATATGAATATACATATAACCAAAATTCTAAAGTTGATTCACAAGTAACTGAAGAAGGAACTTGGAAAAAATCATCATTTAAAACTGAAAAATCAATATAAGGAACATATTCACAATAAGTTTTTCTTGAAGTTTTATGTTTCCTTAACCAATATTGTCCTCTTTGTAAATGACAAGTACAATCAGCAGTTGTGCCAAGGAAACAATTAGTTTTGCAAATATCTGTATTACAATTAGCACAATAGTTATTAATTGAAACATCAAAGTAATGCAAAGTTTCAGAATCATCACATTTTAAGTCACTAATTGTATAAGGATTATAATCACCAATACATTGCGGACTTCCACTTTTTAATTTAGTAACACAATTATTTGGATTAGTAGGATTATATAATTGAATATAAGAATGAAGATCAGTAAGTGATTTTGCCATTGATTCACCAAAAACTCCTTGAATGAACCGATCATAAACTCTAAAATCAGAAAACAAAGTAATACACTCTCCTCCAAAAGTTAAAGAACTAATTCCAACTCCTGTATCAGGCAAAGAAAAATCAACATCATGTGGAATATCAATTTTATTAACACTCCAAATAAACATATGTGGAAAAACAGTAATATTTTCACTAACATAACTAGCAATTCCAATATGAATCCAAATTCCATAATAACTCCTAAAATTACTATCAACATAAGGAATATTTGAACCAATATTTAAAACTATAGTATGAGCATTAGTATCATAAGCCATATAAGTATCATCTTGTATAGAGAAAATAATAGGATAAAGTGAATTGGATGTTGATATAACTCCTAAAAATTTCATCCAAAAAGAAATAGTATATTGTTTTAAATCACTTATAGTTCCATTACCAAGATCATTTTCTAAAACAAATTCTCCAGGAGTTCTTGCGAAATACCCTGTTCTTTCAGTACATTTTTTACCTATTAATACATATAATGGTTCACATTCATAACATTCAGTTTGAGCATTTGAAAAACATCTCCTACATGCATCGTGACATTTGGCATATGTTACTTTTCTATTTTCATCTATTGCACTTATGTAATGCCCTGTGTTTTTACTTTCAGCTATTCCCCAATCAAATTTTGTTTCATAATTATAAAAAAGGAAATCATCATTTGAATCAAAATTTAATGTGTTTGCATGAGTTACTTTTATATGTTCTTTACTTACAATATCTTGAATTGAATTTTTATCAATGTAATCAATAGTTAGAGGATAGTAAATAATTAAACTTGCAGGATGTTCGACGATGTTATATTCATAATATTTATTATTAAAAGCTTGAACAACTAATATATCAGCACTTAATAAATCCCAAACTCTAATATTTCTATAATAAGCACTTCCCCAGTTTATATTAGCATTCCCAGCTGAAGTACAATAACCATTTTCATATCTTGCACAGAAACTAATATATTGTAATTGCATATTTATACTATCAGGTATTCCTGAGAATTGTGCTCCAGGAGTATCTAAATTATAATTCACATAAACAATAACATTTTGACCTGTAATAGAACCTAATGTAGTTCTTATAACAATTTTATTCCATTCATGTTGACTAATCCCTTCAAGAGAACTTTTATAATTAGGATTATTAATAACAGCATAATAATATGTAGAAGAAGTATATTCTAGATAAATAGAATGTGGAGTAGAATAGAAATAATATTCATTATTAGCATGTTCACAAAAGAATAAAACTTGATCAAATTTAAACCAAAATTCCAATAAATACCCACTTGCAAATTTTTGTTTAACAGAATTACTAAGAGTCTTATAAAAATTAGGAGGATTATAACATCTTGAATAAAAAAGAGCACTATTAATAGGATCTACATCTTTGCATTTATAATCTATTTGATTTCCAGAACCACATTCAACCATTGAAGGATAACCTGATAAAGCAGCAGCTGAACCGAAAGTAGTATTAACACCTGAAGAAATATTAACTGAACAAATTCCTTTTGTTTCCATTGTCCCTGGAATTCTCATTTGCTTATTTAGACATTCACTATTACATGTTACATTCGTATCTGTTGGATTCACATAATAATTTTGAAGACATACAAATGCTTTACTTTCACCCATACAATATTGAGAGTTTAATTCTTGGTTGTTACATAATGATATTGTTATACATGTATTTGAATCTTCATCATATTTTTTATTATTAGTGAAATCACATAAAGGAAGGAAAATGAAATTTGCACTAAGCTCAAAACTTGATTCATTTGATTGTTGTCTTAAACTTAATTTACTTTTTACATATTTTCTTCCACTTGATGATGATCTATCAATATTATAAACATAATAATCTAAATATATATTTGCTCCTGTGTTTGTCCCTGTTATTTCTACATGGGCAAAATTACAAACCATAACTAAAGAAGGCATATATGAATTTTCAATTTTTGTTAAATCTTCATATTTTATATCATAATATCTTGGAATATAATCTCTAAACAATTGAATAGATCTAAAATAATTTTTAGCTGTATTTCTTAAATTTTCCATTTTTAAAGTAGTCTTTTTAACACTACTTTCAATATTAGATAAAAAGTATTTCATAGGATATTCAGAATAAACTTCTTTCTCATCTACATATAAAATTTCATGATTAATAGGAACTTCTTCAAATTGTCCAGGATCATTACCAACAATATAAAAAGTTTCATAATAATTAGAAACAGCACAAGTAATATAAATCCAAACTCCACTATCAGATTCACCTTGATCAACTACAGTAATTTGTTTAACAGCAAAATTACTTGCACTTGCAGTAGAATATTTATTTCTAATATTATCATTAGAATACTTACTAGTATAAAAATCTTGAGGAAAGCATATAGCTGTTAATCTTCCTTCCATTAAAATCGAAATTTGCATTAATTCTGTCCAAGTAACATGTAAACCAGCACTAATAGCTGAAGCATCTTCAAAGAAAACCCAAAAAGCCATTGTGTAACTTCCACTATATGAATAAGGAACATTAGTGAAAGTCAAATTATCAATTTTCGAAACATCTGTAAATTGAACACACTCTTCATTTGTTGTATCATAAAATTTACCATTATCATCACATAATTCAACTGTTGTATCAGAAGTAACATAATTATATCCTAATGTTTCAGTAAAAGGATAAACCACAGTGAAATTTATTTGAGGTAAACCAGCCTCACTTACTATTTCAGTAACATATCTATTTTCTGAAAAAGAAGCTCCTTTCTTTTTTTGATATCTTGTATTCCAAGTATTTAAAAGATTAGGAAAACGTGAAGGTATTATAATTTCAACTCTACAAAGAAAATCAGTATTAAAATATGCTTCTTTCCATAATCTAAGTTGATCTATATAAAGCATTCCCCATTCAATTGAACCTCCTGTATCTTCTGTTATAGTTAAATTTGTTCTATCTTCTTCAGCAACTATATCAGAATATGAAACTTCAGATAATTGCTTATGATCTCTTATTCTCTCATTATTTTCTAAATTTACATTAATATATATTCTAAAGAAATTATAATCAACTGCACAAGAAATAAAATTCCATTGATTTACTGTAATTCTAGTTGATAAAGAATCAAGTCCTGATTTCCACTTCTATCAGTTTTAGCATAGCAAATATATCTATATTCATTATCACCTAAAGTTATTGCACCGTCTTCAGTTTTATCAATTTTTATTTTGTTATGTCCTATCCATGTCACTGTCATTCCTTTCCAATTATTTTTATGATAATTATATACATATAACCAAAATTGTAAAGTATATTTTTTTGTTGATTGTGCTGTTAAAACTCTTTCTACTGTTATTGGATTTATTTTCGCAAAATTTATGAATTTTAGCATTCGACATTCAATTGGATTTTCAAGTTCTTTAAGTAAATATTGAGAATGTGAATTTACATTAATACAAGAACATCCAGTTGTTTTTCCATTATAACATACATTTTGACAACTATTATCACAAACAATACCATTTTTTAAACTTTCATTAAAATTAACTTCATAATCAGGTGAACATTGAAAAGTGTTTGTATTAATTGATGAAGTAGTATCCAGAAAATCAGAAGGCTCATAACATCCAGTTTCACTATTTGTATAAGGGAAAAATATTTTTCCTTGTGGAGTTGGCTTCGAAAAAGGAGGTTTTAATTGAGTATCTTGTTTTAACATTTCAAATCCATATGTTCCAGTAATATATTCAGTATAAATAATTAATCTATAAAATAAAGCATATAAAGAATAAGGGATGTGAAAATATTTTCCAAAAACATTTAAATTTGTGCTCATTATTTTAAAATCTGTTTTAAAAGCTTCATCATTAATTTCTAATTGTAACATATTTGGAAATTCTATAGAATCTTCAGTTTTATATCTATGATAAGCTAAAGAAATATAACTCCATATACCAATTTTATCCCTGAAATTATTATCTATTGCATAAGTTTTCCTAGTATCTTCAGTAGAACCAATAATTAATGAAAGACCAAAAGTATCTTTATCATTAATATCATCTCCATTATATTTAAGAACAGAATATCCTTCATAATATTCGAAAATTTTATCTACAAAAGCAAAAGGTCTTATCCAAAAAGTAACAGTAACTCCATTAATAGAACTTGATTCATTTAAATTAAGACTACTCACATCTATTTTTAAACTATCACTATATCTTCCAGGAACTTTAAAGAAATTAACCCCTTTAACACATTCTCCATCTTTTATAAAGTATCCTTGATAACATTGGAAACAAGTTCCAATTGAACTACTCCAACATCTAGAACAATGTTCAGGACATTTATCAGTGGAGTAACCATCAGTTGTATTTTCTAAAGTATAACCTAAATCAGGTTTCATAGTAACAATATAATCAAACCGATTACCATAATTATATCTTCTATAAATTAAGTTAGAATTATTTTCTACAGGTGATTCTGTCGCCGAAGCTCCTTTTAATCCTTTTACTACATTATTTAATATATATTGACCTTTTAAAGGATAATATGCAATTAAACCTGTTATTCTCACTATTTGCTCATCTGAATATAATCTTTCTATTTCTTCTATTGTATCTATACTTATTAAATCTCCATCCCATACTCTTAAATTCTTATAAAATCCATTTGTCCAATATATTGTTCCATCGATTCCAGGACATGAATTACAAAATTGTATTAATTCTAAATTTGCTTTTGCTTTTGTTGATGTATATGCTAATGATATGTTCTGCCTATTTACTTTAGTTGAAAAAGAATATGTGTTGTTTGTATTGAATTTAACTTTAATTGTAAATTTATTCCATTCTCTATTATGATAATTTGCTGTTTTTGAATTACCATAACTTGTTAATAATACTAATTGGTTTGCTTGAATATATATATCAAGAACATTTGAGTGAAAAATATAATGTCTAATACTATTTTCATCTTTGCTATTAGCAAGTAAATCAGGATAATACCATAGTTCAATGATAAAAGATTGCATTTCTTGAGAAATAGCAAAACTTAATTTTTTTGAATGATAAAAGTAGCTAAATTGTAAATAATATTCAGTATTTTTATCAACACAAGTATAAAACATATTATAAACATTCAATTCAGGTTTACAAAAATCAGGTATCCAATATTTATCCTTACAAGTCATTGAAGGAGTACATTTATAATCACAATAATTTCCATCTGATAAACCAGGATATCTTATATATTGTACTGTTTCTGAAGAACCATCTACATTAGTTACATAAGATCCACATTCATTTAGAGCACACTCTCTAGGATTTCCTTGTTTCATTCTATTTTGACACCTTATTGGTAAATCATCATCATGATTTATTTGTGAATGTGATGAAGAAGGTGGAATTCCTGTTAATGGATAAGTAGTATATAAATCTATTGTTGTATATTTCATATTTATTTCAGGTAAAATTAAATGCCTGAAATTTAATGGTCCTGAAACATCAAATTGATTTTCTTTCAAGTAAAAAGTAATATTTTCATCATATTCTGAGCCAGCTGCTATATTTTTAGTAATAATATGATAATCATTTCCATAAACTAACTCATCAAAAGGAATAACAAAAGAAAGTTCAGGAAATTGATAAGTATTAACATTTTGAAAATCAAAATACATATATTTAAATTCAAAAGGAATAAAATCTTCAAATAAAGTAAAATATTTTAAATAAATAGGAAAATCGAAATTCGTAAATCCTTGAAAATATAGAGTTGCCAAATCACTAGTTTCAAAAATAGGTCTATAATAAACAGAATTATAATCAGCGTCAGAACCTCCATCACCATTAAATAAATGTTCATAAGGTAAATGTTGTTGATTATATTTAAAAACGCCATTAATAACAGAACTTTGATAAAACATTGAATGATCAAAAGACATAGCACAAGTAATATGAAACCAATATCCCGAAATTGAATGTCCTTTCATTGTCGCTGCTTGATCAGGAGAAGGAACAGATTCAGAGATTTTATGATCACCATAAGTAGGGCTTTCTAATCCTCTATTTAAATTTTCATAAACAATACATGAATGAGAATTGCTTGAACCATCAGATTCTAATTTAAGAATCATAAAATCTTTTAAAGTAATTTTAAAAAATTGCTTTATATTAATTTGAGATATAAATACCCAAGTTCCCATTGTTACTCTATGAGTTTTTGGTGCATTTAAATGAGCTTCGAAATCTTTAAAATAATGTAAATCTATATAATTTATTTTACATTCTCCATTTGTTGGATTTTTATTTGCAGTTAAAACATTACATCTTGTACATGCTGTTTGGGCATTGCTTATTGATTCATCATGTGTACAACGATTACATGATTGATGACATTTTTTACATAATCCTCCTGAACACATATAATTTGGAATACATGGATTTGATGAGTCATCGCAATTTTTTTCTCCATTTCTTGTTGCATAAGAATCTGTTGAACTATCTTCGATTGTTACAACATAATTGCTTATATATAAATCGGATGAAGATGAAAAACTAATTTTAATTTTATTATTTGTAACTTCTATTTCTTTGCTTATTCCATTATGAGTAAATTTCATATATCTACTTGTTGATGATGAAGGATGTTGTCTTGATGTGATTTCGAATATAGAATATAAATTATCAATTTGAATTGAAGTACAATCCAAATCGTCAAAACTGGCTTCTCTACTATCACCATCACCATCACCATCACCATTAAATTTTACAGTGATTAAATTGGAGGAATATAATGCAATTCTTAATCGTAATATATAATTGTCATTCATTATCTTTGGGAAAGGTGCATCACATACTATTGAATTTCCACTAAATCCAAATTTAAATAATTCATATTCATTCGAATAATTGTCTTCATTTGAATCTTCTTTATTTTTTATAACTTCATTAATAAAATCAGTACCACCATTTGTATACTGATTACCTCCAGTGCATGTAGTATCAGGATCAAATAATATACCATTTTTTATACTATAAATTGGAGTTTTATCAATTGAGGATGATGTGTAATATCCTGTTTTATAAATCTGATCTACAAATTTTTGTTTATCTGCTCTAGTGTATACTTCATCATTATTACAAACACTTTCTGGAAAAACTTTCATTGCACAATTTATCTTTTTGAATAATGAATATAAAATGATTGTCCAAAAGTAATAGAGGATAAAATAGTTGTTTGAACTTCCATTACATTTCATTTATTTTTTATTACAATCATTATCGAAATACTTAATAAGAAAAGAAAAAAAATTAAAAAAATAAAAGATAAAAAAAAAAAAAATTACAAATATTAATGAAAAACTAATATAATTATTTAAAAATAAAAAAAAAATGGGATAATATTTTGAATTATTTTTTAATTTTTAAAAATTTAATTTAAAGTTTATTTATTTAA
>JAEEGK010029727.1_pt1 | contig 10874 bp, 13 predicted proteins | sample 8958771 | NCBI WGS metagenome assembly JAEEGK01 (sample SAMN16246547, study PRJNA631951) | gut metagenome | biome: gut microbiome; feature: rumen; material: SC-attached | host: Bos | place: Iran: Karaj | collected 2018-10 | reverse complement strand
GGGTTCATTTTTCGGCGCAAAGCGCCAAAATGAACCCCTAACCCCGTCCCCAAAGGGTCAAAAAGTGAACCCCTAACCCCGTCCCCGGGTGTCAAAATGTCTTTTAAAATGCATAAAACCCACTTGGAGAGGCTTCTGAAATGTGATAACATACGTATGTGCGTTAAACAATATATTAGATTTTATGAGGAGATCTCTGATCGATGAAAGACTTTGATGCGATCGTATTTGATATGGACGGGGTTATTTTTGACTCGGAACGCGCCACCATGCTGTGCTGGCTGGAACTGGCGGATAAGTATGGGATAAAAGATATCGAGAAACCTTATCTGGAATGTACTGGAACAAATGCGGCGAAAACAAAACAGATCATGTTGGATGCGTATGGTGAAGACTTTACGTATGATGAGTATGCCGGAGAAGCTTCACGTATGTATCATGAAAAGTATGATGGCGGAAGACTTCCCATGAAAGACGGGGTTTTTGAGATCCTTGATTTTTTGAAGAGAAACAATAAAAAGATAGCATTGGCGTCATCCACAAGAAAACAGACGGTCATCAGTCAATTAAGGGATGCTGAGATCCTTGAATACTTTGATGAAGTCATTACCGGTGATATGGTAGCAAGAAGCAAGCCTGAACCCGATATATTCCTGCTTGCCTGTGAAAAGCTCGGCGTCGAGCCGTATCGGGCTTATGCCATAGAAGATTCGTTTAACGGCATCAGAGCAGCTTACAGCGGAAAACTTAAGGCCTTAATGGTTCCGGATCTTTTGCCTGCGAACAGTGAGATGCTTGAAAAAGCTGAAGCAATAATCAATAACTTAAATGATGTCATCACATATCTTAAGGAATAATTGTACGGGTTTCCTTACAACCGTGAAGGAACCATAGGGAAAAAGGTTATATATTCCGCCTGCCATAAAATAAGGATCATATCTGTCATAAAAGCTCCGCTGAACCATGTGTCGGGATCAGCGGAGCTTTTTATAATGAATATAAGTTGTGTTAGCCATAACTAACAATTTGTGGTATCATTAAGAGGATAAAGCATAGAGGAGCCTGATAGGTATGCGAACAGACAAAGAGTACAAAGAGCTTACGATAAGCGAGTTTACTAAAGCAGCTTCCACATATGAGTCGGATCACGCGGGCATATATGAGATATGCAAAGAAGACTATCCCTATATAGCTTCGGAACTGGAAAAAGAGGATTACAGGGACCTGCTTGATTGCGGCTGCGGAACAGGACCGATGATATCATTACTGTATGAGAAAGACCAGGATAAGCATTATACCGGAATAGATATCACCCCCAAGATGATCGAAGTAGGGAAATCGAAGGATCTTGCCGGTGTTGACTGGGTAGTCGGAGATTGCGAAAATCTGCCGTTTGCTGACAATTCATTTGACGCTGTTATCTGCTCCAACAGTTTTCACCATTATCCGAATCCGCAGGATTTCTTTGATGGCGTTCAAAGGGTGTTACGACCGGGCGGAAGATTGATACTGCAGGACTACACTGCACCGAAGGCCGTGCTATGGTTAATGAATCACACGGAAATGCCCTTGGCCAATCTTATCGGGCATGGAGATGTGAAGTCCTATGCTGTCAGCGAGATCAGGGAATTTTGTGATAAGGCTGCTCTTAAAGTTGAGAAACTTGAGGCTGCAAGGAAGTTCAGGATGCATCTTGTGGCAAGAAAGTAAAAGGAGGCTCGTATGAAAGAGACAAAACTCGGAGTTGTGGAAGATACTTTATATGTGCCTATGCTTGGCAGGATTTATGCGAGTGAACACTTTAAGAATATCTTATATGATAAAAGGCTTTAGAGTTGAGAAAAGATATGCCAAAAAGCATAGTGGAAAACGACACTCAGACGCAATATACCTATCTTGCATCCGCATCCCGATCTGCGAATGTAGACAGATATATAAAAAACTTTATCGAACGTAAACCTGACGGGATCATTGTACAGATAGGCAGCGGGCTTGAAACAACATATTACAGAAATGATAACGGCAAAACATTGTGGTATTGTGTGGATCTTCCGCATGTAATAGAGTATCGCAAAGGGCTTCTGCCGGAAAATGAGCGTGAAAAATGTATTGCGGGAGATGCCTTTTCAAAAGAGTGGATCGAGAAGATCGTTTCCGAACATCCCTCAGCTCCGCTGTTGGTTGTTGCAAGCGGGCTGTTCTACTATTTTGAAGAAGAAAAAGTGCTGGAATTGCTCAAACTGCTTATGAACTACGAAGATATTGAAGTTTTGTTTGACGCTGTTAATAAAAGCGGAATGACAATGATGAGGAAAAAGCATATGAAAACGGTAGGGCATGAAGATGCCAGGATGTTTTTCTATGTGGATTCCGCAGCTGATCTGGCAGCGAAAATCGACAGAAAGGTAAAAGTGTTGTCTGAGGAGATGTTCTATAAACATATTGATAAGAAAGGTCTCGAATTGTCTACGAAAATGAGCATGGTATTTTCTGACCGCCTGGGCATGGTGAAGATGATACATTTGAGCTTGCAGGCATAGACGCGGAAACAGCCGAAATAACAAAAAAGCGGACAAAAGTACCATTAATTGGATAACGTCTGCTTTTTTATTATGCAGAAAAGGGAGATTGAACTTTTTTATACCCTGCAAAACCGGGTAAAAAGGGGTAAAGCTCATTAATGCGACCAATATCACAATATTGATTGGGACAATGCACGGAAGCTGTCATACTCGGTTTACTTTGGGCACTGGGAATGTTGATCAAGCCGAGGTGGGGGGTGAAAAGCAGACAAAGATAAGTAAAGGCGTAAAGGAATAAATGTAATGTTTTTTATTATTGACATTAAATGGAGAAAACGATTATAATAGAAAACATAAAAGATACAAGAGGACGTACATTATGAAAAAAGCCGCATATAATATAGTACCGACAACAGAAGAAATCCTTAAAAACATGGGAGAGCAGATAAAACTGGCAAGACTTCGCAGAAACTTACCTGCGGAGCTGGTTGCAGAGCGTGCGGGGATCAGCAGGGCATCTCTGTGGAAGGTAGAATCAGGTAATCCTGCTGTAGCTATGGGAATATATGCTGCTGTTCTGCATGCACTTAATAATATGGACAAGGATTTACTGCTTGTTGCCAAAGATGATGAATTCGGCAGACAGATGCAGGATCTAAACCTTATGACAAGAAAACGTGCTACACGGAGGAAAAATTAATGGCAGGAGAAGACAAAACAATTCTCGTATACGATGATTTTTCATCCGGGGCACCAATCCTTTTAGGAAGGCTTTATGTTGTGGTGATAAAGGGTGGAGAATCCTATTCGTTTGAATATGACAAGGAATGGCTTAAGAATAATAAGTTATCGATCAACTTGGATCCGGAGCTTCAACCTTTTGTTGGACGACAGTTTCCTTCGGGAAAGAATATATTTGGAATGTTTGCTGATTCGTCTCCGGATAGATGGGGACGTGTACTAATGAACAAGCGAGAGAGATTGCTCGCAGAAAAAGAAAAACGCAAGCCAAGCAAACTGTACGACAGTGATTATCTTCTCGGAGTATATGATGAAACACGAATGGGGGGAATACGCCTTAAACTTGAGCGGGAAGGCGCATTTCTTTCAGATGATAAAGAAACAGCTGCGCCTCCTTGGACCTCGCTTAGAACACTGGAAGAAGCATCAAGGAACTTTGAAAAGGATGAGACAGGAATTAACGAAAAATGGCTTAACCAACTGATCAGGCCGGGTTCCTCTCTTGGCGGGGCGAGACCGAAGGCGAATGTTGTTGATACTAATGGAGAACTTTGGATAGCAAAGTTTCCGTCAAAAAATGATGAGAATGATACCGGAGCATGGGAAAAGGTTGTTCATGATTTGGCAGGGCTTTGTGGATTGAATGTTCCTGAAGCAAAAATTGAGAAGTTTTCGAAGTATGGAAGTACATTCCTGGTAAAGAGATTTGATAGAGTGGGAAAACGACGAATTCACTTTGCATCTGCAATGACTCTGCTCGGAAAGCTTGATGGAGCGTCTGCTGCTGATGGAACCGGCTATTTGGATATCGCAGGTTTTATTAAGTCTTATGGCGCTGATCCGCAAAGTGATCTGATCGAGCTATGGAAGAGAATAGTGTTCAATATGGCTGTAACCAATACTGACGATCATCTCAGAAACCATGCTTTTATCATGTCTGAGAAGGGATGGAAGTTATCACCGTTATATGATGTTAATCCGGTTCCTTATGGTGATGAACTTTCATTATTGGTTGATGATAAAGATAACAGCATTTCGATCCCGCTTGCAACGAGTATTGCTCCAAGATTTGGAATAACGGCAGAAAAGGCAGAAAAGCTCGCAGAAGAGATTCAGATGGTAGTAAAGAGTAACTGGGAGCGTATGGCTAAAGAGTGTGGCTTATCACGAGGACAGATAGAAAATATGAGACCGGCGTTCATTAATTAGGATGTAAGAAAAGAGCATTGAAGATGGGACTTGAATTTTTTCAGAATCTCACAAACCCGGTAAGAAAGGAGGTTTTGACACCGTCCCCCTTCGAGGGAACCCCCTAGGGAACCCCTCTTAATAGGAATCTTGTTTCTCTACATGATTCATTTTTTTAATATTTGAACGATGTGATCCGAGTAACCCATCAAATCTGCACGTTCGGCGGTTGCAATGAGATATTGGATCCACTCGGCGAAGGATTCATCTGACATCGAATTAACATATTTGCTGATGATCTGGGACATACCATCCTGTGCAAATCGGCATACTTTCTGAGCATTCGTTTCTATGCAAAGGTCGTCTATCAATTCGTCTACCACACGGATCGTATCAAGAATCCTTGAAGATCCTGTATTATCAGTCACCAATGCATTTTCATGATCATAACCTATTGTAGTTATTTCACCTGCCGGATCTTCAGACATGAATATCTCATGAATAAGCGGCGCATCCTGAAGACAAAAGGCTATAAATACCGGCGCTCCGGGTTTAGCAATCCTGAGAGCCTCTTTGCATGCCTCTTTTCTTTCATCAAAATCTTTCAGACTGTATATCGGCCCCATAAGCAGGACAAGATCATATGCATCATCTTTTAAGAAAGACAGATCCCTTGCATTTCCTTCAAACACTCGGATGAGATCGTTCCCTGCAAATTCTTGTTTCATCTGCTTAACATATTCCGGTGTAAGTTCTACAGCGTCGACTTTATATCCTTCTTCAGCCAATGCCTTTGTATAAGTTCCGCCACCTGCTCCTATATCAGCAATAACAGCCCCATCCTTAAGAAATTTATGTAAGTAATGCATTGTGATAATAAATTCTGTCTCATGTGCTTTTGTATAAGACAATCTTTTTCCTTCCGGAAATCCGGAATATTGTTCTATCACTTTTTTTTCTTGTAAAGTTAATTCCTTGCTCACGGCCTAAATCCCTCATTTTCAGGTTTATTCATTTCTTAATACTCCATAACATCAATTTTCTTTTGCAGTACTCCGGCGTAATCATGTGCGGTTTTGCCTACATTTTCGGGATTGACCTGATAGTGGATGTTATATAGGATCCCGCTTTCTCCGGTTCTGTCAGGTAAATGGTTTTCATCGATATGAAGGCCGATCACCTCAAGGCAAAGCATTGCATGGTCATCACCGGGAACTATTTCCTTTTCCCATTTGAGCTTACATTCAAGATTCATGAAGCATTCCTGTACCAGTGGTGCATTAACCCAAGATGCCTTTTCTACAGTAAGCCCGGATGCTGTGATCTCGTCTTCCTCATACTGATTGTTCTTGATGGTGCTCATACAAGCGGCATGATATTCTGCCGACATGAAATTGATAACGGCTTCTTTGGTTTCAGAGATACTCGTGTATAAGTGGCCGTTTTTATTGACGCTGGCAAGGATAGCATAAAACCCATTACCATGATCTGCGCTTGTAAATGTAGCCCAGGACTGCATGCAGGCATTAGGCTGACCGTTTGCCTTATATGTTGTTACAAGAAATAACGGAGATGGTACTGTAACAACAAATTCTTTCCACGAAAATCCGAAGTTACGGGAAAAATCCCCAAATGTTCCTTTCATCTGTTCCGGCATTTCTTTGTATGAATATTTCATCTTCGTACCTCACTCATCTAACATCAGTTTTCCGGCTTTAGCTTTTTTCTGAAGCCGTTCCATTTGTTCCTTTTCAATTATGTTGTCTTTTTAAATCACTCATTCTCAATTTCTCCTATTCTGGAATATTTTACCACAACAACCGTTATGATTCATGGCAAATTTGAGGCATTGTCAAATAATCTTTCCATCATTCATCATATCCCGCAGAACTTCAAGTGTATGTTTCTCGATAGCCCGCAGGTATTTCTCGGTGAGATGAAAGTATGCGGCGGATTCTGAGATACTCTTGGCCCCACCGGAGCCAAGGCCGTAGTGATAAGCTATGAGTAATTGAAGCATTTGGCATATTATGATGATAGTCATAAGCGAGGATCGTAACCGGAATGATCCTTCACTTGACTGACAGTAACGGGGGCGTGGCACGCTCCCGTTATATGGTCGTTAGGGAAGAAATAATTCTATGAAGCAGGAATATCATATGTTATAATTTGTTTTGCTATATTGAAGATTGAGGAGGTAATCTGTGAAATCGGAAATTGTGGTTTCACGGGAGTATATATGGCGAATGATAAGACATTTGCTTTGTTGGCAGTCGGGATGTCTGACAGCGGAAGAACTTGATAAAATCCGACTTAACGGAATAAAAGCTTTATAAGGAGAATGAAAGGTGTCGAGTTCAATAAAAGACTACAGAAATATGGTAGAGCAGCCATGGGGCAGGATGTTCTATGAAATGATATTTAATCAATTGAAGATCTCGAATGACAGGAGAGCCAGAATCCTTGATTTTGGGGCAGGGTTTTGCATCACTGCGGACCACTATGCCAAGCATCATGAGGTTATCGCAGTGGAGCCGAATGAGGAAATGTACAGATTACGGGTGGGAGATAATTCTTATTCGTTGATCACACAGGGGTTGGACTATCTTAATGCCGTTCCGGATAATTCTTTTGACATTGCCTTTTGCCATAACGTTTTGGAATATGTCGAGAACAGGGACGATATTTTAAAGCAATTGGTCAGAGTGTTAAAGCCGGAAGGGATGCTGTCGGTGATTAAACATAATCTTTACGGAAGGGTCTTGGGGAGTGCTGTGCTCGGTGATAATCCCCAAGCGGCATTTGATCTCTTAAATGATGTTTCTGAAGACAGTATGTTCGGAAACAGAAGCGTATATAGCGATGAGCTGCTTATCGATGCATTGTCTCAAGATATGACACTCTCTGAAACATTTGGAATAAGAGCATTCTTCGGGCTTTCTTCCAATAATGAGATCAAGTCGAAGAAGGAATGGTACCAGCCGATGCTCGAGCTGGAAATTAAAGCGAGCACGATGGATGAATTCAGGAAAATAGCGTTTTTCCACCATCTGGTGTTTCGAAAGAACGGGAGAAACTAGAAAGTGATAACGAAGAACAGACAATCCAATGATACGATTTCCCACATGGCGAAGGTGGCTTTTCCGGATAAACAGGTAACGGAAATAAAAGAGTTGACCGAGGGCATGTGTAATGTGACCTATTCGGTTGCTTTTACCGATGGTAGCGAGAGCATCCTGAAAATTGCGGCGAAAGATCGAAGTGGGAATACTTCGAATGAAGTGAATCTGATGCGTGCTGAGGTTTCAGCCATGAAACTGGTTGCGGAAAAGTGCTCGTTTAAGGTAGCTGATGTCCAGTATTATGATACCAGTAACACGATCTGCGACGGGAACTACTTCTTCATGGAAAAACTGGAGGGTGACAATTTCCACTTCGTGAAAGAGAAGATGTCGGAAGAGGAGATCTCCGCGATTGGAAAAGAACTCGGCAGGATATCCAGAGAACTGTCCACGATTCAGAATCCGGACTTCGGGTTTCTGGGGGAAGATACCCGATATGAGTCTCTGTTTGCGTTTGTCAAACAGATGCTGACAAATCTGATATCCGATGCGAAGAAAAGAAGCATAGACATCCTGTACGATGGCCGGACACTTCTGGATCAATTGGAAAAGGATAAAAGTGCTTTTGAAGAGGTAAAAAAAGCCTCCCTCGTCCACTGGGATATGTGGGAAGGAAATGTATTTGTCAAAGATGGACGTGTGAGCGGGATCATCGACTGGGAAAGAGCGATGTGGGGCGAACCGTTTATGGATGACCGTTTCAGAATGCACAACAGAGATAAGTTTTTTCTGGAAGGATTCGGCCAGACTTCGTTCTCCGAGGATGAACTCAAGAGATTGCGCTGGTATGACATCATCCTTTACTTAACGATGATGATCGAAGTCTTCTATCGGGAATTTGAAGATAAAGGGCAGTATTTCTGGGCAAGAGAGATGCTGGAGAAGGTTGTGTGATTGTGTATGCAATCCTCTGAAGTTAGGGGGAGAGAAAGATGAAAAGAATTGCGATTATTGGTGATTTTATTCAGAATGAAGAGAGTCATCGCCTGATAAAAGAGTCGATCAGTGATGTGGCAAAAGAACTACGGGCCGAGATCGAAGCGCAGTGGATCGGAAGTGATGAACTGGACGTTTCTGAGGAATTCCTCGGACAGTTTGACGGATTCTGGTTCTCGCCGGGAAGCCCATATAAGGATGCGGAGAATGTATTGTTTGCTATCGAGTATGCCAGAGAAAACGGTGTGCCCGCACTTGGGACCTGTGCCGGTTTTCAGCACATGGTTATCGAGTTTGCCCGGGATGTGTTGGGCCTGGATGATGCAAATAGTGAAGAGAACGATCTGACATGTTCAGACGCCGTGATCGCAAAGCTTGCCTGCACTTTAATGAATAAAAAGGAATCCTTGAGGATATCCGGTTTGGATTCCATTCTGGACCGTGCAATAGGTGGGAACGAATTGGTAGGGGAATATCGCTGTAACTATGGGTTTAATGAAGCGTATCACAACCTCTTTCAAAATAGTGATGCGATTGCCGCTATTGTCGAAAGTAAGAATGGAGATTTCAGAGGTTTTGAACTGAAAAAACATCCATTCTTTGTTGGTACGCTGTTCATTCCGCAGCTGGATTTCAGAGGGGATAGTTCCTATCGGATCATTAAAGAGTTTGTGAAGGCGGTTCATCCGAAAGAGGAAAAGCAAGAGATGGCACTTCTGAAGATCGGAGAACTTGCCAGCCTGGCTGGCGTTTCATCGAAGGCTTTGCGGCTCTATGAAAGTAAAGATATCATCAAGCCGGTGAAGGTCGATCCGGAGACCGGTTACCGGTTCTACTCCGCGGAGCAGTGCGAGATCGTGGAAGCGCTGGTCGCGCTGCAGGATATGGGTTTTTCTCTAAATGAAATCAAGATGCTTCTGCAAGGATCTGCTTCCAAAGAAGAACTGCAAGTGCTTTTCGCAAAAAAGAGACAGGCGCTTCAGGAAACGATCTGGAAGGTTCAGGCTCAGATCGAAGAGATAGATTCTCTGGAAGGAAGCCTCTTAGGAAAGACATCTGCGCCTTCGACGGAACAGGATGGGAAGGACGATCCGACGGCGGAGGAGTCTTCACTTTCGAAGCCGTTCCTTGAAATGAGCGACGAGGAACGCGCCTGGTATCTGGCGAAAATGGTCCGCGTGAATCCGCACAACGTCCGTCAGATCTTAAGTGAAGCCATCTGGCTGTGAGCCCTGACTGAAACCGGATGACGGCAGAATCGGTTTTTAAGTTTCTGCACGTCCCTGGTCAAGTACTTCTAAAGCCCGCTCCGCGCCGGCACGGTTATTCTTCATGTTATTCACGGAGCGGTTGATGACAAAGACACTCTGCATGACGCCCGCCCGGTACTGGGTGATCTTCATGAGGGTGGCAAGGCTGTCGATGGATTCGCCCATCATGGTGCCGCCCAGTGCCAGTAACAGAATATACCCGAATCCGCCGGAAAGGGTATTGAGAAAGTTGGATCTGGCCATCGCCCGGTGTGCCTTCATGTTCTCCTGAAGCATACTCAGGCTCGTATCTTCGACTTTCTTCATGACCAGTTCTTTTCCATCAAAGATAGAGATCGCCTGATGCGCTCTCAGGATCGGCTCTGCCCAGTTGGTATATTCGCCGAACTTCTCCTGGGCGCGCTTCTTGAACCGGGGGATCTTTCTAACTACTGCGATGCAGCTCAGAAGCATGAAGGGGACCGTGATCGCAACGGATACGGCGAGTAATGGCAGGTTCAGGAAGGCCAGGACGATGGACGACAGGATCAGATTCACCAGCGCGATGAATAGATGCATAAATGTGACCGGCCCCATCATATAGGCGTGCAGGCGGTCCACATCATAGTTCATCCGGTTGATCCATTCGCCGCTCGAGAAGCACTGGATATCGGCATATTCCGAGGAAATTATATGGGAGAGGAGCTTCTTCCGAAGCCTGGAAAGTAGAAGCAGATTCAGTTTCATGGAGATCGTTGCCCAGATCGTCATGTTATAGGCGAACAGAAGGAGCGAAAGAAGAAGGAAAAGCCAGAATGTGGGAAGAAGGGAATCCCTCTGCCCATGCTCCATGAGACGGATAAACCGGGAAATCAGATTTGCGGAAAGCACCGTGCTGAGAAAGTCAAAGGGCGCGCGAAGAAGAAGGGATACGATGAATAGACGAAGGACCCCGAGTTCGCGCAAAAGTTGACACAGCCTCCTAAACATAGAGCTTTCCTCCTTCCATACGAAGGATCAGGTCGTAACCCTTCAGGTATTCGACCTGATGCGTGACATGTACGATGGTCAGATTCCGGGAAGGGTCCGCGGTGCAGGCGTCTAGAGAGGCCATG
>JAEEGK010029726.1_pt1 | contig 10874 bp, 7 predicted proteins | sample 8958771 | NCBI WGS metagenome assembly JAEEGK01 (sample SAMN16246547, study PRJNA631951) | gut metagenome | biome: gut microbiome; feature: rumen; material: SC-attached | host: Bos | place: Iran: Karaj | collected 2018-10 | reverse complement strand
CCTCGAGTAAAGAATTCGTCCATGTAAAACGAACAGGTACACCGAGATTATTGTAATTATCAAGTACTTGCTTTATATTGCTTTTTGAAATAATACCGAATACAGCTCTTCCGCCGTTCCAGATGGCTCCCGGGAATGTACCGTATACACTGCCGATCTCATATCCCTCATGGAACTTTTCCGGATATTGCTTCATAAGCCGGATAAGCGTGGTATTCATTTTGTAAAAATAACAAAAACCGGGCAAATGCCAGAAAATTTTATTCATCTGTATTCCTCAATTATTATGATATATACGATATACTATTTTCATATCGCACTATTATTGTATCACACCTTTTGTTGTATCGCGCCTATTTGTTGTATCGCACCTATTTGTACTTTCATTATGCAGAATGTACCTGGTGTGGGAGCGGCAGATTGTTTTGACGCAAATCCGAAGCCCGTGCGTGCGGCGAAATAATCTGCCGCTACCACACCACCGGTTTAATTAAGTTCCAATTGAATTAACATCATACGGCGTAGTCTGGTATACGTAGTAATTGATCCAGTTGGTGTACATGGTATTGGCATGTGCACGCCATGTAAGGAGAGGCTTTTTAGTCGGATCGTTGTCCGGATAGTAGTTCTTCGGCATCTGTATATCCATACCTTTATCCAGATCTCTCTTATACTCCTGATCCAATGTCATCCTGTCGTATTCCGGATGTCCGAACACAAATACCTGACGTCCTTCCTTGGCCAGCACCATACAGATACCTGCTTCAGGTGAATCAGCAAGTACGGCAAGCCGCTCGTCCGCCCATACTTCCTTGGGATCAATGGTAGTATGGCGGCTGTGAGGAATATAAAAGACATCGTCAAATCCCCTTACAAAAGGCTCTTTCCTGTGATGTACATTGTGAGGAAATACTCCGAACATCTTTTGAGGAAGTGTTATCTTGTTTATCCCGTAATGATAGTAAAGTGCAGCCTGTGCACCCCAGCATATATGAAGTGTTGAGGTTACATGGGTCTTGGACCATTCCATGATATCACAGAGTTCTTTCCAGTAAGCTACCTCTTCAAATTCCATCATCTCCACAGGTGCACCTGTGATGATAAGTCCGTCAAGCTTTTTATCCTTTATATCCTCAAAGGTAAGATAAAACTGGTCCAGATGACTCTTTGCAGTGTTCTTTCCGACATAGGTTGATGTGGTAAGAAATGTCATATTTAACTGTAACGGGGTGTTCGAAAGCGAACGGAGCATCTGTACCTCTGTAGCCTCTTTTAACGGCATAAGGTTAAGTATACCTATTTCAAGCGGACGGATGTCCTGTGACATGGCCCTGTTTTCGTCCATCATGAATATATTTTCTTCTTCCATGATTTTTTTAGCAGGCAGGTCATTTTGTACTTTGATCGGCATTTAACATCAACTCCATTCTTAAAATATATTAATATCAGGGCTTCCAGAAGGAAGGTTTCGGTCTGTTGACCGATATGATGCCTGAAGCCTGAAGATTTGTAAGAAGCAGGAATCTTGCTTCACCGACACACTCGGGCTTCAGCATGAAATAACTGTAGGTTTCGATAAGCGAGAACAGATTGGCTGTACGTCCCTCGATCTTAAAGTTATTGATACCTCTGGGAAGGTATTCGTTATAGATCATCTCAGGTGAGATAAATGTAGGATAGTCCTTGATCTTGTAAAGATTATTATACTCACCGTATTCGCAGCGCCAGGTATCAACTATCTTTTCCTGTTTTTCGGGAGGAAGCTTTCTGTTGGCAGCCACCTTTTTCTCCATCTCACCGATATAACGGTAATGCTCGCCTCGTCTCGGACATGCAGGGGTACATAATGTATTTACCAGCACCTCAAGTCTGCCGGGCTCGGTAAGACCTTCAATAAGGTCCCATCTGTTATTGAGATTATAATCAAGTACTACGTATTTATAATCCTTTTCCAGCTCTTTATTGATATCGTCTACGTTCTTGATCTCTTTGCATGTGCTGGAATTGATCTTGTATGAAGGATATTTATCCCTTATATACTGCTCCAATATGGGTGAAAATACCATTACCTCATTCATACCGTTATCTGCGGCCTTCATACAGAAGTTGCAGAAAGGATCCTCAAGATCTTCTTCGGTAAGTACGGGATTGGTGAAGGTATACCTTACGGGGATGCCTTCAGCATTGATGCTTTTTACGACATTTGTGATAAAATTACCGTCGCACTGATCATGCATGATAAGCCTTCCGCCATTCCATAAAGAGAAAGGAAAACATCCGAAAAATGATCCGAATTCAACATTGTCCCTGAAGAATTCGGGGTGTATTTTCTTTAAGCTTACCCAGTACATATTTAAAGGATAATTAAATCTTAATCCGGGCAGATGAAATCTTACCTTTAAATCAGAATTACTCATGTAATCACCTCCGAGAACAGTTATCACTGTCTTAAATCTTCCATATATTCTTCTTCAAGCTGTTCCTTCTCCTGCTGTGTCAGGAATCTGGTATAATAGAAGTTCATAAAGCCGGCATACATATCGGTATCACGTACGTCGTCATAATCATGAGCATAAATACCGCATGTATTTCCGACAAAACCGCCCGAAGTTTCAGTGGATAATGCAGAAATATCAATATTTCCGGCAATAGCAACAGGACCGTTTTTAGACATCAGGAAACAGAATGCCTTAAGTCCTAATACTCTCATAATAATGGTTGAAACAGAACCGCCCAAAGCACAGGTTTCGTACTTTGTCTCTTCACCGTTACGAGTTACTATAACATATCCGATACCGTTTGAACATTCAAAACGTATATTGGAACGGTTATTCTGGTAAATAATAAGTCCGGCAGCTGCACCTCTGTAGAGACTGTCTGTATTAATAGTACAGCCTATCTCAAATGCATGGCAGTCCTGACGCACACCAAGATATGATACATCTCCTAAGCTTGTGATCAGGTTCTTTGAACACTTAAGTTTAAGACCGCGTCCTTCAACTATCTCATAAAAATCATTGCCCGGATTTCTAAGTGTCAGTATTTCAGGACCAAATTCTTTTATGGTTCTAAAATCATATTTCTTATCAACACCGGGTTCCGAATTGGATATTGTTTCGCTTTCAGATGAATCCAGATTGATTTTAAGCGCACGTGTAAGTAATCCGACATTAGGATTTACTACAGGCCAGTCATTCTCCCACACTACACTGGCAAGAAATGTTTCTCTGCCCATGGTGGTAAATCCGTTCAAAGGTCTTACGGCAAGCATTACCATGTACCATTCACCGTTTTTATCCGCAAACATATCTGCATGTCCGACATACTGGATCGGATACTGCTTTCCGAGATGTCTGTGTGTGATTATAGGATTACAGAAGTTTCCCTCGTATTTGCCGAATATTTCCTTACTTCTGGCAACACATACCGCATGTTCGGGACCTGTTCCGCCTTCAGCATGAAGAATATAGTAATACTCACCTTTTTTATAGAGATGAGGACCTTCGGGCCAATGTACCCCGCGCATAGCACCGTTCCATACATTGTGCTTCTCACCTACTAACTTAAAGTTTTCTATGTCCAGCTCCTGAATATAGATAAACCAGTCACCGTCCCATCTGCATCCGTCAGGATTGGGATGTGTACCGATATAGTAGCACTTTCCGTCATCGTCGAAGAAAAGACTGGGATCGATACCGTCAGCACCCTCTAAGTAATGAGGTTCTGAGTAAGGGCCTTCTGCCTTATCGGATGTTACTATAAAGTTCCCGCCAAATGAAACATTGGTACAGATTACATAGAAAGTACCGTTATTATAACGGATAGTAGGTGCAAACAGACCACTGGATACTTCAGCGTCTTTTAAAGGCAACTGACTTTCTCTGGTAAGTACATTTCCTATCTGTTCCCAATGAGCCAGGTCCTTACTGTGCATAACAGGAAGACCGGGGAAATATGTAAATGTAGAGTTAACAATATAAAAATCATCTCCTACAGCGCAAGCCGAAGGATCCGGGAAAAAGCCGGGAAGTATGGGATTGTGAGCTATAACTGACATGGGGGACTCCTTTATTCTATCATTAATACAATTTATTATTGACATTCTTGATATATTTGTCATTCTGAACGCAGCGAAGAATCTTAAGATCTTTCACTTCGTTTAGAATGACAGATATAACCTCGAATGTCGCGATTTAGTAAAATCGCTCATTCTCGGGTATCATATGATAATACGGATTGCTCCGCAGCAAACTGCTCTCGCAATCCTACAACCACCTCGAATCTCGCGATTTATAAATAAATCGCTCCTTCTCGGTGTTTGTGTGGTCATATGATAAAACATCCCCTTGCAAGCAAGCTTGCAGTGGCTGTTTTTCATACTCCCTAATTATCATAAAATTAGGGACAGTGCCCGGAAAACACCGTCCCTAAAAATCAATTAATAAGAATTCAAAAATTCAAATTTGAAATTATCTGTTGTTAGCAGCGTCGATATATGCTTTCCAAGTATCACGTACTTCTTCCTGTTTAGCTGCAACATCGGCATTAGGTCCGATAGCCCATACGAACTCAGGACCTGCATTAAGATCAGGAATAACTGAATAGTATGTATTAAGTCCGTGTGCAGGATCTGACATCATAGGAACTGTCTCGTCCATTGCTCTCTCATCGAAGTTGCTGTTCTTAGCTGTCTCAACATATCCGTTGTAATCCTCGTAGCCGGGAACGGGGTTGGTGTAAAGATTCCAAGCAAATGCAATCTTTCTTGCTCTCTCGTCGCCATAGCAAGCAGGGATACAATGAGGGTTGTTGTCCCAACGGTTAAGAAGTGTAGAAGCCTTGGGTCCCTTAGGGAACATTACAAAGCCCATTTCAAAGTTAGTCTCTTTGAACTGTCCGCCACCGGTAGGCTGATACTCCTGATCCTCCATGAATCCTACAACACCGCTCTTGAACTCTGTCATGTAGTAATCCCATGCAGCACCCTCAATATCATGCTGATTGTACTTTGTGAAGATGTCTACTATCCAGTTAAGAGCTTCTGTAGTCTCAGGATCTTCAAGGTTATATGTGAACTTACCGCTAGCATCCTTACCAATGTACTTACCGCCATTGGAGATAACAGCTGCGTTTACACATACAGAATTGTTACAGCAAAGACCGAATACATCATCCTGACCATCGCCGTCTGTATCTCTCTGAACCTTAGCAAGAAGCTTTTCAAACTCTTCCCATGTCCAGGTGCCGTTCTTCTGCATATCATAGATATCATCAGGATTGATACCAGCTTCTTTAAGAACGCTCTTATTGAAGAAGATACCATCACGAGGCTCTGAAGGACCTGCGAAGCAGCAGTAGATGCTGCTACCATATGAGTATAACTCATGTGTCTTGTTCTGAGCAAATTTCTCTGATGAGAAATCAAGAACGTCAGGCATCTTAGAAAGGTCATACATAAGACCTGAAGCCATAGCACTAACTACAGCGGGATCGTTACGGAGAACGAATACATAGTTCTTGTCATCGCCACCATTTGTAGCGTACTCAACGAAATCGTTGGGTGCTGAACCCCAGTCAGAAATAGCCATGGATCTGATGGTGAAGTGATACTTATCCATCATTTCCTTCTGGTACTGACGCTGAGCCTCTTCGTACTCTGTCTTAGGCTCGCCGGGATCTTCGGGTGACCACCAGTCACGGATGATGATTTCCATTCCGCCAAGGTCCTGAAGGTCTGCGGGAACGGGTGCCTCTGTTACTACAGGTTCGGTAACTACAGGTGCATCGGTAGGCTTGTCAGCGTCCTTTGTAGGCTCAGCTGTGGGTGCATCAGTAGTAGCGGGTGCATCAGTAGGCTTCTCTTCACTTGAAGTGTTGTCACAAGCTGTTACACCAACTACCATAGCGGTAGCCATGAATGCTGCAAAAATTCTCTGTAAGTTTCTCTTTTTCATTTTTTCCTCCTTCTCATAGGAACTAGCGTAATATTTTATTATCGCTAATTTATCTAAACCGTAAAGTTTTCAGGCTTATTTGCTTTCCGGGAGCCTTAGAACCGATACGGTTTACATACAATGATGAAATTATAACACATTAGTTACAAATATGCAACATTTTAATTAAATTGTAATATATTTTTTTTTACATTTTAATACCTGTACTTGCTATACTCTCAACGAATGCACGCTGTGCAAAGAGGTATAAGAAGATAACAGGGAATACGATCATCAGAGTACCTGTTGAAAGTATCTGGTTGGAACGTGCTACAGACAGCTGTGCCTGTGTAGTACCCTGAGCACGGCCTATATAAACACCAAGGCTCGCAACGATTCTTGAAAGTGAAGTACTTACAAGTGTTACAGACTGGAAGAACAGCTTTGAATAGAAGCCGTCTGTCCACTGCCATACAAATGCGAACAGGAAACATGATGTAATGATGGGCTTAGCCTGAGGAAGCATGATCCTGATAAATGTCTTTAATGTGCCGCAACCGTCGATATAAGCTGCCTCTTCAAGGTCTACAGGGATATTTCTGAAGTACTGGCGTACCATGTATATGTACAATCCGTTCTTCAATCCCATACATCCTGCACTGATCAGATAATACGGTATAGGCGAATTACGCAAGTTAAGCGGTGAACCTGTCGTCGCTTTTATGATACCGAAGATATCAAAGAAGTTGAAGTGCAGGTACAGTGAACTTGATATAGTCTGCGGAGGGATGATGATAACAAGGATAACCAACGCAAACCATACTTTCTTGAGCGGGAACTGGAATCTTGCGAAACCGTATCCGACCAATGTACACATAGCTATCTGAAGTAATGCTATGGTAAATGATATGATCAGTGAATTAACAATACTTTTACTGTAGTCCATGATCAACGGATCGGAAGCAATCTTATAGTTACCGATCGTAAAATGCTTCGGTATGGAGATAACGACAGGATCATAAAGATCGCGCTCTTCCATGAAGCTTACCGATATCTTGTTAAGTACGGGCTGCAGGATAAGGAAACACAGACCGAAAAGAAGTATGGCACGAAGTATGGAAATACCATATTTTGTGATCCTTTTTCTTAACAAATATCCGTTAGATAATCTGTTTCTTTCCCAAAAATTAAATCCGGCTTTCTTTTTAGTCATTGTAATATACCACCTTTGAAATGAAGAATGATGTGATACCAACAAAAGCTATAATGAAAAGGAAATATATCCATGACATAGCAGATGCCGGTCCGTATTGCAACTTAGAGGTCATTTCATTCTGTATTTTGGTGATAACCTGGTTATCAGATCTCATACAGAAGTCTACTACGGTGTAAATCCAGTTTACAAGGAACAGTGAAGAGATCATGGGGAAGGTGATCTTCCAAAGACTCTCCCACCTTGTACAACCGTCAATACTTGCTGCTTCATACATACTTGTTGATATAGTCTGCAGACCGGAAAGGAAAATGATGATCTGCATACCGGAAGCCATCGCAACATCGTAGATGTTATCGATAACCTCGAATACCTTGTCAAAGACGGCACCACCGACATCCATCGTTCGAAGGATGGATTCCACCGCGGCACTTACGCTTATACCCGAAACCGTTGTCTCAACCGTATCCTGCATGGCAGCCATATACTGGTTGTTGCTTTCAAGTCCTAAGATAACACCTGACGAAAGAATAACCGGCAGGAAGAATACCGCTCTTACCAAGCTTCTGCCCTTAAACTCCTGATTCAGAACCAGAGAGATAAAGAAGCTGAATACGATGATAGCTAATGTGTAAACAACAAGTCTTATAAGCTCTTCAGTAAGAAGTCTTGTAAAATCAGGGTCTACTCTGAATGCCTTTCTGTAGTTCTCAAAACCTATCATGGTTCTTATGTTTTCTTCGCTACCTTTAAGTTCTACGTTCTGGAAACTCATTATAAGCGAATCAATCATAGGCTTTAACATAAAAAGCAGGAAACCCAGAATGAAAGGTAATATAAATATATACCCTGATATTGCTTTACGCTTCTGAAGACCGGCTAATTTTTTTTGTTTCTTCATAGCTTAAATATCCCTTTCTTATAATTTTATCTTACTACTTTATAATCTCTGGCGGGAACATAAATTCCGTTTTCAAGGTACTCATTGAAACCGAAGTTTACATATACCTTTGTTCCGTCAGCGTATGTTGTACAAGTAACATTATCAGTTATATACTTATGATCTGTCATCTTCTGGTTAAATACATGGCCAAGATCTTTATTGAATCTGTTGTAGATAGTAACCATGTTATTCTTCCACTCGTCATAATCACAGCCGTAATAATGTGTATATAAAGTATCCTGAAGGGTAAATGCCGATTCTTTCATAAATGTAAAGCTTAAGCCGGCACCGTAAGCTGCTGAATAAAGAACTTCTTCATCCTGATTACCGCTTATATTGATCGATTCGCCGGTATAGTTTACATATCCATGAATTGCAAGCTGAAGGAAAGGAATATTCTCATCAAGGATTGTATAATCACTTCCCTTAAGGTTCATGTTTGTAACAAGGCTTGCATAAGGAAGTGCATACTCGTTGCCCTGGTTAACAATGAGATATTGTCCGTCATCCTTGATCTTCTTTAAAAGATCAGCATGAAGTACCTTTACGCTCTCGCGTGAATGGAAATCATCTTCATAGTAGTCAGCTGCAAGGTCTTTTCCTATATCGTCAAAGCTTATGCCTGCATTGTACTTCTTACATGCTTCAATGAATCTTTCAGCATATGTCATAGAAAGAGGAGTATGTACAAGGTAGTATGACTCACTGCCCTCTCTTAATGCAAATGTAACCGCACTGTACTTAAATATCTCCATTCTTTCCTGTGCTATGGTCTTAGCTGCATCTCCGAATGAGAAGAATCCATCGAAGATATTACTGTCCATAGCATACATTACAAAACCGTTAAGTGTTAAGTTATAGCCTAAGCTCTTTGCTTTCTCAGCGAAGTCTTTAAGATCGCTCTTTCCGCCGAGACGTGATACAGGCTTGATGCTTGAGAATACTGTCTGTTTTACACCGCCGTTACACCAGCCGGTATACTTAAGTGCCAGATTATCAATTCCGACATTATCATGAATATCGTTTATGATATCAGTAGCCTCATTAAAACTTGTAAGTTCAAGAGGACGTGAAACGGGAATACCGAGTACCTGTTCCTTCTTATCTACAGCACCTATAAGTTCGACACATACAGGTGTTGATGTATCTGTATTTGCATCAAATGCGGAACCGTAGGTGGAAACGAGATAATCCTGATAAGCCTTTGCCATATCAACATAATTGTCAGAATCAACAAATACGTATGTCTGCTCAAGCTTTTCTCCCTCAGGAAGCTTCTCTATATAACAGTAGATCGAACTGTTAACCGTCTGGTCCGTAGTACCCATATCATAGATTTCCCTCTGGAACAGGTCATATTTGAAATATGCGTTGTTACAAGGGCTCTTGGGACGATAAATATCAGCATAGATCGAACAATATGCATTACCGCTTGAAGGTATACATATGAACGAGTTGCCTTCTTTTCCGGTCATTCCGAATACACCGAAGGTTGATACGGGATCATGTATTATCGAATCCTTTGTAAGACAGAGGTCACGGCCGAATACCTTAGAAGCATATGCTTCCATGGATGTCTTACCATTATTGTAATGGATGATAGATCCGCCGCCCTCAGGTACTACCATATATCCGGTATCATCCTTGCTTGCGGCACCGAAGAAAGGAAGCACCGTAAGGTTAAGTATAGGATAATTAGCAGGATTCTCGATCTTATCCATGGGGATGGAAACCTTAAGCTTGTTGCCTTCTTCAAGTCTGTATTCTACAGTAACGTTGAAGATGGGCTTTTCCTGTGTTGAACCCTGAGAATCAAGTTCCTGATCGTGAGCAAGCATTTCTTCTGTATAGTTGATTGAAGCAAATGCTCTTTCAAGTTTTTCCATTGTAGCACGGCCAAGCTTCTCACGAAGTACGTATATAGGCTCTTCAGCTGCCTTGGGATATCTCTCTTTTATAACTTCGAACTGTTCCTCGTCATACTTAGAGATCTTATCCTTATCCCACTTCTTATAACTTCCCTTAGCATCTCTTGCAGTCTTTGTATTTGTAGCTGCTTCGATCTGAGCGATATAAGCATCAAATTCGTCAGCCAAACATGCAGGAGGACATAAGTAAACTTTTGCAACATCACCGATCGAATAATCAACGGTAATGCAGTCTCCGTTCTTGCTTACATTGTAGATAAGTTTGTCTACGCTGTACTTGCTTGTTCCGTATGTTTCGTACTGAGCACCAAGTTCATCAGAATACTCAACGATAAATATTGATTTAAGCTTGGCAGCTATTTCATCGGAAGCACCGGCTAAGATATCCTCGGGGTTTGAATCCCATACCGCACCGGTCTTATTGTTTTTAACGGTAAACATTGTTGTAGCAGGATCAAGTGTAAAAGTCAGATCACCTTTTTCAAGTATAAAAGGATCTGTAGTCCCGTCGTATGAATAAAGATCAGGCATCGGAATAACATCATCTAACTTTTTCTTATTTGCACCGTATACAAACAATGCTATAACAATGATCAACAGTATCATAGGAGCGATCATGTCCTTTAAGAACTGAATGATCTTTTGTTTTCTTTCATTTTTTAATTCAACATTTACATTCTTATTCTTCTTCATTGCTTCTCCTCTATATCAATCTATGCCTTCTTTTAATACTAAATTCTGAAAAGCATTTCTTTTACTAATGATACAATATAAGCAATACCCTGCGATATCATGCTGAAGAACAGTAAGAGAATAAATACTTCAACTAATACTGCAAATATTGAAAATAAAGTAAA
>JAEEGK010029725.1_pt1 | contig 10875 bp, 10 predicted proteins | sample 8958771 | NCBI WGS metagenome assembly JAEEGK01 (sample SAMN16246547, study PRJNA631951) | gut metagenome | biome: gut microbiome; feature: rumen; material: SC-attached | host: Bos | place: Iran: Karaj | collected 2018-10 | reverse complement strand
CCCGGAGAGCGCAGCCCATGTTAATTGCAAGTGAGCGGAAAATCATCGGCAGGCTGATTATAAAAAAGTATTTTGAAGCCTGCGCTGCTACGTCTTTTTCTGCACCCATCCATAAAGGAATGAACGGACTTAAGGCGATTGCAGCTATTCCGATTATTGAGCCTAATATAATAGAAAATAAAACTGCGTGTCTGGAAAGTTTTTTTATCTTGCAGAAATCCTGGCTGCCGAAATTTCTTGAAATTAAGGCGACAATTGAAGTTCCGCAGGCGAAAAAGACGCTGCCGATAAGCCAGTTTACCGTTTGTGTTACGCTTACAGCAGCTATTGCTTTTTCGCTGAGCCTGCCTACCATTGCCGTATCTACATATTGCAATAATGTAGAAAGCACCTGTTCTAAAATGGCAGGGAATGCGAGAGTAAGAAGACTTTTTACAATGCCGCAGGATTTTGCTGTTTTCTGCGGCATAGTTTCAGACGCGTACATACGAGATTATTCTTTTGGAACTATTCTTTGCGTGTAATGTCGCTTCCAAAATATTTTTTAGAAATTGCGGACAATGTTCCGTCACCGTGCAAGGCTTTTATAGCAGCATCAATTTCTTTCTTTAAAGATTCTGTTGTTCCGTCCTTGCGGAGCGGGATTGAAACCTGAGAAGAATCTTTTGTGAGGGCCACGATTTTTAGGTTTGCTTCCGGATGAACTTTCATATAGTCATAGAAAGAAACATCGGCGTTAAGGGTTGCATCTACGCGGCCGGCAAGAACAAGCTGAAGAGTCTGATTTAAATCATCAACACCAACCGCCGTTGCTCCGTAACTTTCAGCCAGAAGGGCGTAAGTGCTTGCAAGGGTATTGGCTGTTTTTTTGCCTTTAAGGTCTTCAAAAGAATGAATTGAATCATTATCGCCGCGTACGATAATTGCCGTGCGGATATAGCCGTAAGGTTCTGTGAAATCGTATTTCTGCGAGCGTTCTTCGGTAATTTCAACTCCGTTGGCCGTTAAATCGTAGCGTTTTGAATCGATTCCGGCAAAGATACCGTCCCATTCAACTTCTACGAAATTTGCCTTTACGCCTAATTTTTCTGCGATTTTCTGTGCAACTTCAATGTCAAAACCAACAAGCCTGTCGCTTTCGTCATGGAAAGTCCACGGAGCCCAGGTTCCTTCTGTTGCAATTGTAAGTTCTCCTTTTGCTTTTATCTGACTGAGTAAATCATCTGATGTTTTTTTTGCACATGAACTGAATCCGCATAATAAAACAAATGCGGAAATTCCTAAAATAATTGATTTTTTCATACTGCCTCCTGATGCGGTATTTTGTTTTTATCGTTTTCCTATAAATTCCTTTGTACGTTCGTTTGCAGGATTTTCAAAGATTTGCTGTGGCGTTCCTTCTTCAACTATTACGCCGTTTTCCATAAAAACAACTTTTGAAGAAACTTCCCTTGCAAAATTCATTTCGTGGGTAACGACAATCATCGTTAAACCTTCTTCTGCAAGTTTTTTTATTACGGCAAGAACTTCGCCGATAAGTTCCGGGTCGAGCGCACTTGTCGGTTCGTCAAAATAAATGATTTCCGGCTTTGGTGCAAGGGCGCGGGCAATAGCAACGCGCTGCTGCTGTCCGCCTGAAAGCTGGTGCGGATATGCATCTGCCTTATCGGCAAGTCCTACTTTTGCCAGTGCTTCGCGGGCAATAATTTCTGCCTGTTTTTTAGGAATTTTGCGTCCGATGACAAGACCTTCCATAACATTGCCCAATGCTGTTTTATTTCTGAAAAGATTATAGTTTTGAAAAACAAATCCTGTTTTTTTGCGAAGACGCAGAATGTCTTTTTTTGCCATTTTGCTAAGGTCAAATTCTTCGCCGTCAAAATTGAGGCTTCCGCTGTCCGCTGTTTCCAGAAAATTGATGCAGCGTAAAAGCGTTGTCTTTCCTGAACCGCTCGGACCGATTATTGAAGCAACTTCGCCTTTGTTTATGTTAAGGCTGACGTTTTTTAGAACTTTAAGAGTACCGAAGGTCTTGTTTATATTTTTAACGGTTAGCATAATGCAGACTCCCTGATATTTTCTTAATAACCTGTTTTTGTAAGTAGCCGGTCTTAAAGTCACCTGCTTTAGTATCCGGCCCTGTTAAGCCTTTTTTCGCCTGCTGCCTGTAATTTTGTAAGCACAGTTGAAAAGAACAGATAAATAAGGCCTACTTCGCAGTATAAAGCCAAAGGTTCATAAGTGCGTGCAACAATGCGCTGGGTTGTCATAAACATTTCTACAACAGTAATGTTTGCCGCAAGAGAAGTTTCTTTTACAAGAGCAATCAGCGAATTAGAAAGCGGCGGAAAAGCCGTTCTGAATGCCTGAGGCAAAACTATGCGGCGGATTATCTGCAAATAAGAAAGTCCCGTGCAGTATCCGGCTTCAATCTGCCCTTTAGGAATTGATTCTAAGGCAGAGCGCATTGTTTCTGCTGCGTAGGCACCTTCATTTATAGAAAAAACTATAACAGCTGCCGGAAAAGGATTTAAAATTATGCCGAGGCTCGGAAGTCCGTAAAAAAGCATGTAAAGCTGTACGAGAATCGGTGTTCCGCGGATTATCCAGATGTAAAACCGGGCTAAGTCCTTTAGAACAGGAATTTTTGCATATTGAATTAAAGCAACAATTACCGCAATAATCAGCGCAAAAGAAAAAGAAAGAACTGTAAGCGGAATTGTCATTGTCAATCCGGGAATAAGAATCTTTGTAAAAGAATCAGCAAGAATATTTGCAAGCCGTTGAGAAATCATACTTAAAAATATAATATAAATTGTGTACAACGGAAATAAAAAAGCACCGAATTCTGCAAAAATAGTGTAGAATAGTGTTCGACTGGAGGAATTATGAGAAAAAATTTAGGAGCTAAGGAAATTCTTTATCCGATGCCGGTTTTAATTATTGCAACTTATGATGAAAATGGAAATGCAGATGCGATGAATGCTGCCTGGGGTTCAATCGGTGATACGGCACAGGTATTTATATGTCTTTCGCCGGAACATAAAACCGTAAAAAATATTATGGCAAAAAAAGCATTTACCGTAAGCGTAGGAACAAAAAATCAGCTTGCAGCCTGTGATTATGTTGGAATTGTTTCCGGCAATACGGAAAGCAAAAAAATTGAAAAATCAGGTTTTACAGTTACAAAGTCAGAGTTTGTTGATGCTCCTGTAATTAATGAACTGCCATACACATTGGAATGTAAACTTATCAGCTATGATGAAAAATCATGCCACCTTTTTGGCGAAATTGTAAACATTAGTGCTGATGAGTCAATTCTTACAGACGGAAAAATTGACTATAAAAAATTACAGCCGATTACATACGATCCTGTAAACCATTATTACATAGAGCTGGGTGAAGTTGCAGGGCATGCATTTAAAGACGGTCAGAAATTGAAATAAAGGCTGGGGACTGCCTTAAAAGTTCTGTCCTGCCACTGCCAGCGCGGAATAATCCATGCAGAAAAATGGGGGCAATCCCCTGCCCTGGCTGAATAATTCTAAAACGGCGGAGGACAGTTAAATTCCATTTTTTTGCCTGTTACAGGATGTGCAAACGAAAGAAAGCTTGCATGTAGCAAAAGCCGCTCGCCTTCCTGGCAGGAGCCGTACAAGGTATCACCTATAATCGGAATGCCAAAACCGTGGCTGTCCGCGCTGGCAAGACGAAGCTGGTGCGTGCGCCCAGTAAGCGGCGTAAATTCCACACGTGTTACAGTGCGTTTTCTGCCTTGCGAAGGCCCGGCAGAATCTTTGGAGGCAGCCCCGGCAGAAAGACCGGCCGCCGGGGGGCTGTATTTTTCAAGATTTAAAATACGCCATCGGGTTATTGCCTTTTTGCCGTTTACTGAATCCCAAATCTGATGCGGCCGGTTTTCTACATCAAGGCGGAAATACAATTCCATCTGGCCGCACTCCTTTATGCCGGCCGCGGCCATGTTGCCATCCAGGACTGCAATATATTTTTTTTGTATTTCACTTTTTTCAAACTGAATGCGAAGGTTTCTCTGACTTTCTGCATTTAAGGCTAAAACCATTAATCCGCTTGTTTCCATATCAAGGCGGTGAACAGAAGGCTGTTCTATACATTCAGGAAAAAGGCGTCGAAGTCTGTTTACGATGCAGTCCTGTTTGTCAGGGCCGCGGCCGGGTACGCTTAAAACACCCGACTGTTTGTTTACAACTACAATATCACTGTCGCGGTAAACAATGTTAAGCCCTAAAATTTCAGGCAGAATCAGGGCACAGCGTTCATCGCACGGCGGATATGCTGTTCCGGAAACCTTTGTTGAACTGTTTTTTCCATAGAAAATTTCGCACATACTTAGCGGTGTAAGTCCGTTTTTATATGCATAGTTTAAAAGTTTTGGCGCACAGCAGTCGCCGGTTCCTGTTGGCGGAAGTTTTTTGCCGTTTGTCTGAGAACCGTAAAAGTTTCGGCAGATTTCATTAAGGCTGCGCTTGTTTCCGTCGGCGCAGTAAAACGAATATAAATCAAAAACTTTTTTCTGTGATTCAAGACATAAAGCATTGCGTTTTTTTGTAAGCACTTCAGCATCTGCGCCGGGCTCAGCATCTATACCAGACATACCAGACTGCTTATTTTTTGCCGCATTTTGCTTTAATAAATTGATTTTGTCCGTAAGTTCGTGAATCTGCTTATCATTTTTTGAAAGAGCCTTTTCAATTTCTTCTGCACTGACAACGGGTTCAACATAAACAATAGAACAGTTTTCCTGTTCCGCAACAAGCTGTGCTGCAATTCCTGAAAGAGTGCGCAGCCGGATTATAGTTCCGTCAGAGTTTTTGCAAACCATTGCACCGAGCATAACGCCGTGCCCGGCGCGCTCCTGACTTACTTTGCCGGTTGGCTTAATACAGAGTTTTCCTGATTCAATTTCTTTTATCATTGCCTGACATTCGGCAAAGGCTTTTTCTGTTGAAAACGGCGGAAACATAATTTTGCACGCTTTGTTCAGGTTGTTTTAACCCAGTTTAGCTTAACGCCTTGTATTTTGAAAGTTCTGCTATGTATTCTTTTCCGATTGAACTTATTATTGCGTCGCGGCGGGCAATGTAGCCGATTGTCATTTTTTCATTGCTTTTCAGCGGAACTGAGCAATAGTCGCTTCCGTTTAATTCTTCGCAGATTATTCCGCAGCATAGTGTGTAGCCGTTTAACCCTTTCATCAGGTTAAGCAAAGTTGCACGGTCGCTTGCGTGAATCAACTGGCGGTAATTCCATGTGGATAAAACTTCTTCTGCAAAATAAAAACTGTTGTGGTCGCCCTGGTCAAAGGCAAGGCAAGGATAATCCTGTAAATCTTCCATTGTAATTTCGGCTTTAGCGGCAAGCGGATTTGATTTTGCAAGATAAACATAAATCTTACATTCAAGAAGCGGAGTAAAAACAATTTCGTCATGCTTGAATAGTTTTTCCAGAACTTCGCGGTTAAAGTCATTCAGGTAAATTACGCCAAGTTCACTTTTGTAATTTTTTACGTTTTGAATTACATCGTAGGTTTTTGTTTCGTAAACGGCAAATTCGTATTCATCCATGCCGAAGCGTTTTACAACCTGAACAAAGGCGTTTACCGCAAATGTATAGTGCTGCATTGAAACGCTGAATTTCTTTTTAGCGTCTTTTTTCTGAATGTATTTTGCATCAATTAAAGCGTACTGTTCCAGAACCTGCCGCGCATAGCCGATAAATTCAGCGCCCTCCGGCGTAAGTTTGATTCCGCTTTTGGAGCGGATAAAAAGTTCAAGACCGATTTCGTCTTCAAGCTGATGAATAGAAGCGGTTAAGCTTGGCTGGGAAATGTAAAGTTTTTTGGAAGCATCGTTTAAGGAATTTTCGCCAGCAACAGTAACTGCGTATTTTAATTGAATTAAAGTCATAGAAACTCCCATATCATTACGGATTGCCACAAGAGTTTGAACAATTGCACTCGACGGGGCACCGGAATAACAACTATAGGCTTAGACTATAACATAAAATAAAAAAATAGTATAGATAACCTATTGCATTACTGGGTTAGAAATTTTAATCTTTTCGTCAGTAAAACTGCAAAACTGGAGAAGTTATGATAAGACTTGAAAATATTACGAAAAGTTTTTTAGTAGACGGGAAAAACTTTTGTGCAGTAAATGATGTTAATCTTGAAATAAAAAAAGGTGAAATTTTCGGGATAATCGGATTTTCTGGCGCAGGAAAATCAACTTTAGTGCGTTGTATAAACCTTTTGGAACGCCCGGACAGTGGAAAAGTTTTTGTAAATGACAGGGAACTTACGGCTTTATCTGCAAAAGATTTGCGCCTTGCAAGAAGAAAAATAAGCATGATTTTTCAGCATTTTAACCTGTTAAAAACTTTGACGGTTGAACAGAATGTTGCTTTTCCTTTAAAAGGAACTGGTCTTTCTAAGGCACAGATAGCTGCCCGTGTTAAGGAACTTCTGGAGCTCGTTGAACTTTCAGAAAAGGCAAAGGCCTATCCAAGTGAACTTTCTGGCGGACAGAAACAGCGCGTTGCTATTGCCCGCGCACTGGCTACAAATCCTGAAATTATTTTGAGCGATGAATCTACAAGTGCGCTTGATCCGCAGACAACAAAATCAATCCTTCATCTATTAAAAAAGCTGAATCAGGAGCTTGGCATTACGGTTGTAGCAATTACGCATGAAATGGCTGTAATTAAGGAAATTTGTAACCGCGTTGCCGTTATGGAAAACGGAGAAATTATTGAGCAGGGACCTGTTTTTGAAATATTTGCGAATCCCAAAAAAGATATAACCAGACGTTTTATAAAGTCTACTTCCAACCTTCAGAAAATAGATGAACTTGTAGCTGAAAATTCTGAAGTTACGGCTCTTAAACCTGGTGAAGTTATCCTGCGGTTAAGTTATCTTGCAAAAAACGTTTCTGAACCGTTAATTTCTACAGTTTCCAGAACGTTTAATATTGATTTGAATATTATTTTTGCTGACATCGAAATTATTCAGGATGCTCCGGTAGGCGGAACAGTTGCAATTGTAAGCGGAGATAAGAAGAACATAGAAGATGCAATTGCATGGCTTAAAAATAAAAACGTAGGCGTGGAGGTTATTAAAAATGGCTGAATTTTTAACAAAGATTATTCCTAATGTTATCAAATATTCTGGTACATTTTATTCTGCTATTGCAGAGACTTTTATAATGAGCATCTGGGCCGGTTCAATTGCTTTTGTGCTCGGTCTTATTTTTGGAGTTGCAATTACTGTAACAAAAAAAGGTTCGATTCTTCCTAATAATGCGATTTATCAGTCGCTTGATAAAACAATTAACTTTTTCCGCAGTATTCCGTTTATTATTCTGCTTACAGGCGTTATGCCGCTCAGCCGTCTTTTAATGGGTACTGCAATCGGTGTAAAAGGAGCAATTGTGCCGCTTGTTTTTGGAACTACCCCTTTCTTTACTCGTCAGATAGAAAGTGCGCTTGCAGAAGTTGACAGGGGAATTATTGAAGCGGCACTCAGCATGGGTTTAAGTCCTTTCCAGATTATTTTCCGTGTTTACCTTAAAGAAAGTGTTGCTGCCATTACAAGAGCAACAACAATAACTGCCATAAGCCTTTTGGGTTTAACTGCGATGGCAGGTGCTGTAGGTGCCGGCGGACTTGGAAATTACGCAATTATGTACGGCCACGACAGGAACATGCTTGATATTACCTGGATAACAATAATCGTTATGGTAATTCTTGTTTCACTTATTCAGCTTGCAGGAAATTCCATAGCCAAAAAGAATATGCATTAAAAATTGCGAAAAATGTGGCGGGTGTCGAAATGGCGAGGCGGACGCAGTAAAGATGTACGGATGGTGTAACAATGGCAATAAACAGAGATAAAATTTTAGAAATTGTAAAAGACAGTGAACGCGTTGTTTTTTCAGAACAAATAAAAGATATTTATTTAAGCGATAAACTTGGCCGCATTAAAGGCAAGGCAGATGCACTTGTTTTTGTAAAGTCTACTCAGGAAGTAAGTTCGATTCTAAAATATGCGAATCAGGAAGGTATTCCTGTAACACCCCGTGGAGCCGGTACAAATCTTGTTGGTTCTACAGTTCCTCTTTATGGCGGAATAATAATTGATTTATCAAAAATGGACAGAGTTCTTGAACTGGATAAAGAAACTTTTACGGTTACGGTAGAACCGGGAATTCTTTTAAAAGACCTTCAATCTTATGTTGAATCTCAGGGACTTTTCTATCCGCCGGATCCGGGCGAAAAAGAATCTTCTATCGGCGGTAACATCAGTACGAACGCCGGCGGAATGCGTGCGGTAAAATATGGCGTTACCCGCGATTATGTGCGCGGCCTTGAAATTGTTCTTGCAGACGGAACAATTGTACAGGCCGGCGGAAAAAACGTAAAAGATGCATCCGGACTTTCAATAAAAAATCTTATAACAGGCTCAGAAGGAACACTTGCTGTAATTACAAAATGTCTTTTAAAACTTGTGCCGAAACCACAGAAAACTCAGAGTGTTTTAATTCCGTATAAGGATTTAGAAACAGGAATAAATTCAATTTTACAGATTCTTCAGGCAAATGCTAATCCGACCGCTATAGAATTTATTCAGCGCAAGGTTGTAGCCATGGGCGAAGAATTCTGTAAAATAAAATACCCGTGCCCAGAAGCCGGCAGTTACATTCTTTTGACTTTTGACGGTTATGAAACTGAGGTTTCTGCAAATATTCAGAGGATTAAGCAGGTTGCAACTGCAACCGGAGCGATTGATTATATTGTTCTTGAAGATGCACAATATGCAGCCGATATCTGGAAAGTCAGAGGAGCGCTTGTAACTGCCGTTGAATCCTTTAGCGAGCAGGAACCAGTAGACATTGTTGTTCCGATTAATAAAACCGCAGAATTCATAGAATATGTTAATCAGGTTGAAAAACAGAGTGGCATGCAGATGGTAGCCTTTGGGCATGCAGGCGACGGCAATGTTCACCTTTGCGTTGTACGCGGAAAACGTACGCAGGAGCAGTGGGAAAAAGAGCTGCATGAAAACATGGCTAAAATTTACGGCAAAGCCTATGCATTTGGCGGTTTAACTTCAGGCGAACATGGAATAGGAATTACAAAACGCCCGTATTTTTTAACTGAAACAAAAAAAGAAAATCTTGCTATAATGAATTCTATAAAAGAAGCTTTTGACCCGAAGCATATTTTAAATGAAGGAAAGTCATATTTAAAAGAACGGAAATAAAACATTACCCGGAGGAAAGAATGAAAGCATTATCAACCAGGAGTTCAAATTTTACAGATTCAGTGATTCGCAGAATGACCCGCATAGCAAACCAGTATGGTGCTGTAAATCTTTCACAGGGATTTCCTGATTTTGATCCTCCAAAAGAAATTACTGACAGACTAAAAACAATTGCAGATAATGGTCCGCATCAGTATGCGCTTACCTGGGGTGCAAAAAACTTCCGTGACGCACTTTCAAAAAAATATGAACATTTTTCCGGAATAAAAGCAGATCCTGAAAAAGAAATTGTTGTTACCTGCGGAAGCACGGAAGCAATGATGGCTGCAATGATGAGTATAGTAAATCCCGGAGAAAAAGTTGCGATTTTTTCTCCGTTCTACGAAAATTACGGAGCAGATACAATTTTAAGCGGAGCAGAACCAGTTTATATTCCGCTTGTTCCGCCAGAATTTAACTTCAGTCTTGAAGTTCTTGAACAGGCTTTTAAAGCCGGATGTAAAGCACTGATTTTGTGTAATCCTTCTAATCCATGCGGAAAAGTCTTTACTCTTGAAGAACTTACAGAAATTTCAAAACTTGCAGTTAAATACGATGTTTATGTAATTACTGATGAAGTTTACGAACATATTATCTACGCTCCAAACAGGCATGTTTACATTCAGTCACTGCCGGGGATGCGCGAACGAACAGTTGTCTGTAATTCACTTTCCAAGACATATTCAATTACAGGATGGCGCTTAGGCTATACAATTGCAAATCCAGAAATAACTGACCGCATAAAAAAGGTACACGACTTTTTGACGGTTGGAGCGGCAGCTCCTTTGATGGAAGCCGCTGTAACAGGTCTTGAAGAAGATGATTCCTATTATAAAGAACTGCAGGCACATTATACACATATGAAAGAACTTTTTTGCGGCGGACTTAAAAAACTTGGATTTACATTTACAGAGCCGCAGGGTGCATATTATGTTCTTTTGGACGTAAGTGAATTCAAAGTAGAAGATGATTATGAATTCTGCGAATGGATGGCAAAAGAAGTCGGAGTTGCAGCCGTTCCCGGTTCAAGTTTTTTCAGGGAAGACGTTCATAATCTTGTCCGGTTTCATTTTGCAAAAAAAGATGAAACTTTAAACGAAGCGTTAAACCGGCTGTCTCACCTTCGCGAAAAGGCAAAAAGCCGGTAATGTGATTGCTTTTATTGCCGGCGTTATAGTCTGAATCTATAACTTAAAATAAAAAAAAAGTATTTTTCACGATTTTAAAAATATTGTACTCTGCCTGCATCAGCTAACCTATTTAGTAAATAGGTTATAAACAGTTGAACGTTAGGAGACAATTTATGAAAAAAACATTTCTTACAGGAACAGCAATTCTTGCACTTGTTTTAAGCCTCGCAGGCTGTTCAAAAAAAGCTTCAAAAACAATCACTTTAAAACTTGGAACTTGCGGCACACTCGTTGAAGAAATTTTCCAGCCTGCAAAAGAAACTTTGAAAAAAGAAGGCATCAATCTGGAAATCGTACAGTTTTCAGACTTTGTAACACCAAACCGAGCTTTAAATAGCGGCGACATTG
>JAEEGK010029724.1_pt1 | contig 10875 bp, 5 predicted proteins | sample 8958771 | NCBI WGS metagenome assembly JAEEGK01 (sample SAMN16246547, study PRJNA631951) | gut metagenome | biome: gut microbiome; feature: rumen; material: SC-attached | host: Bos | place: Iran: Karaj | collected 2018-10 | reverse complement strand
TTCTCTTTATTTTTTATCAATTCAATATTTGACGCAATATCGTTCGAATTTAGGGAGAATTTTTCCAGGAATTTTTCGAAATTTTTATTATATTGGAAATTTATTGTACTTTTTCTTACAGGTAATTTAAATTCTCCTTCGGACTTTTCTTTTTCATCGAGATTGACATTGATATTTTTTTCGTTATTAAATTCGATATATTTCATCATGTCTTGTAAGTCCTGAATAGTTTTGGCATTATCGATACATTTTTCTTTCATATTATGGAAAATTTTTTCATTTAAGAAAAATTCTAAAGCGTTGAAATTATTCGTGACCTTTTTTTTGACCTCAAGTAATTTTTGATATTCATAATCGAGTTCAAAAATTTCCCATAATACTTTTTCTTCGAAGTCATGTTCGAATAAATAAGTTTTATAATTGATGATATAGGGAATATCCAAGAAATCCTTTTTGTAAAATTCGAGCAAGGTATTTATTTTCTTTTTTTTATTGATGAAATCGTTATAATTTTTTTTCTCGCAAATCCACTCGACTTCTTCTTTTATTTCCTGAGATAAATTTTTCAATTCATCAATGCCATATCTTTCCAATAATCGTTCAGGATAATCCGCATTTACTATCAATTTATCTTCTGGTGAGATATATTCCTCGATTTGTTCGGTACCAGCTTGTTTCTTTTTTATATAATGATATTTTCTTTCTCTGTAATCATCATCAATGAAATTATCTTCTTCGTCTTTATCTTTTTTACGGTATGATCCTATCTCTTCATCCTGGGATTCATTTTCACGAATGTCATTTTCTGAATTGTTGATATCTTCTTCGTCCATGGAATCATTTAATAAGTTTTTAGCTTCTCGTTGATATCTTCTTTTTTCTTCGCCTTTTTTTCTTAAACGTTTCTTTTTTGCATGAGCAAATTGTTTTCCTATTTCAATATCTGAGTCATTTAATTTATTACTTTCATTATCATTTTCTTCGGATTTTTCTTCTTTTATTTCCTTGGGCATTTTTTCCTCTTCATCTTTATAATCTTCATCGAGGTCTTTTTTTTCTTTTTTTATTTTTTTTTGCTTTTTTTTAATTTTTTTTTTTTAATAATTTGAATAATTTTAAATTTTAATAAAGGCTTAAATTATTATCTTTTTATTATTCATTTTAATATCACTAATATCACTTTAGTTATTCAATTGAATATTAATTACTTAAATATTATTCTACTTAAATGTAATTTATAAATAATTATTTTTCATGGAATTTTTAAATATAAAACTAATTATTTTATTTAAATTTTAAATTCTAATTTTAAAATGAAAAGTATTTTATCACAAATAAATTATAAATAATAATATTTTAATTTATTTTATATATATTTATTACATATATTAAAAAATTTATTTTTTGAATCTAGATAATATTTCGGAGTTAAAAGTTTGTGTTTTAAATTGGTCAATAAAATTCTGATTAATAATTTTTTGAGTTTTTAATCTAGATTTATTAAAAGAATTAATTCTTCTTTGAGAAGAATGTTTAGTTGCTTTTTGAGGAAAAGAAAAAATAGCTTGTTCTTTATTTTTTAAATTTATATTTTCATGAATCAAAGAATTCATAAATGATCTTGCTTTTTTTTCACTAAATGAATCTCTTGAACCTGTATATTTATTCACTGAAGAATTATATATTTTACTTTCATCAATTGTTTGTAAATTATTATAACTTGCAAATATTATAAAATTTTCATTTGAAATTGTTAATTTCCCAAAAGAATTTTTTGAATTATTTTGAATATTAATATTTTTTGCAAGATAATTTATTAATTTTCCTAGATTATTTTCTTTTAATATTTTATTTACAAAAATAATAATATCAGGATTTAATTTCTCAGTACTTAAATATTTTATATAAAACTCTGAAAGAACTTCTAAACTTACCTCTCTAAAATTAATATTTTTTAATAATATATTTATATCAATTTCTTCATTTTCATTTAAATTTATATTATCTATTAATTTCATAAAACATATTAATGAAACATTACTATTTATATGATTTGATTTAAAAGATTGAAAAATATCTTGAATTAAATTATAATTTATATCACCTATTTCACCAAATGAATTAATATAATTATTTGTCTTTGAAATAAAATAATTAAAAATTGAAGTAAATAAATAATCTAATTTTAATTTTACTTTAATTTCTTTTTTTTCATCTTCCTTAACTTTCACCTGATAAGAAGAATATCTAGAAAAATTAATTATTGGATTATTTTCATTTATATATAATAGACTTGAAATATATACAGAAATTTCTTTTGTTTTATATGTTATTAAACATCTCATATCTTTTTTTTCTAATAATGTCTCAAAAAATACTAAATTATCATCTGTATTAATTTTAAATTCTTCAAAATTCTTTTTTGGATTTAATTCAATTTTATTTATTTTTACATCTTTAAGTTTATTACATGTTTTTTCATGATTTAAATTTTCATCATATAAATAAGATATTAAGAATAAGAGATTATTTGGAATAATATTATAATAATTACATATATATTCAATTATATCTTCTTCTATTTGTAATTCTTTTTTTAAACAAAATTTATTTATAAATTCTAAAATATCATTTTTTTCTATTTCATTTGCAAAAGATTTATTATTTATCAAAACTTGAAAATTATTTATTATTACAGGTTTAATTTTATTCATTAATAATTGATAATAAGCAATATTCTCTTTCTTCTTTTCAATTTTTAAATTATCTTTTATAAATTTATAAAACATTAAAACATTTTTTTCACTAGTCACTTTAACAATTTCTTCATTTATAATTTTATTAATAACTCCTTTATTTTCAAAATATAAACTCATTTTAAATAATTTTAATAAATATATTTGATTATTTGAAATTTGAGCAATAAATAAAATCGGATTTTTAATATAGTCATAAAAAACATTTACATGCTCTATAGTAATATTTTTAGGCATTTCTATAAAAATTTCTTTATTTTTTCCTTTATAATTTTTTAATAAATTTACTATTGCCGGGCAATTAATTAAAATAAAATTATTTTCTTGCTTTAATTTTTCATTATTAATTAAAAAATATATACTCTTTTTTTCAAAAGCTTTAAATAATTTTGGTTCATTTTGAGATTCATTTTCTTGAAAATAATTTGAACCTGAGATAGAACTTAAAGTATCAATTTGATTATCTTCTAAATCAATTTCTCTTTCTTCTTTATCAAAAAAATTATAATTAATATTTTCATCATTTAACACTGGTTTATTATCTCTAGGAATAATTCTTTCCATTTCTTATTTATTTTCAAAAAAATTTAATATTAATTAATTAATAATAAAATACATATAATATATAAAATGAGGAAAGTAAAAAATAAAAAGAATTAAAACATTAAAAAATATTGTTTGAAATCATAACTATTATAAAAATTATTATTATATAATATCGAAATTTATTTAAAAATTTATAATGGAAAAAATCCAATTATCATTTAAAAATGATATTAACACACCTAATGATAGTGATACTCCTAATGGAAATATATCAATCAATAGTGATGCAATTGAAAAATTTTTTGAAAATACAATTAATAAACATTTTAAAGATGAAGCATATCAATTATTAAAAAGTCAAGAAAGTGTTATTGAACATTTTTACATTAATGAAAAAAGTTGTTTAGATTATATTAAAAATAATTATAATGAAAATAGAAAAATTTATAAAAATCTCTTTTATGAATCATTATTAGAAATTTTTAAAAAAAAAGAACAAATTTCAAAAATTTCAGGAAATATTATAGATACAATAAATAAACTTAACAAAAAATTTTTTTCTGATGAAATTAATATTTCTTTATCTTCATATAATTCAAAACTAAAAGAAAAATTTAATACAAATGATATTCCTCATTTTTTAATTTATCAAACAAAAAGAAGAATAAAAAACATAATTTTTGTTAGAGAATATGAAAATAATTTAGATAACAAATTAGAAACAGATAATAATATCAAAAATGTTATTTATTTCTATCAATGGATAAGTTATAGTAGAGAAAAGGGAATGCCATTACAAACTTATTCAAAGAATTATTTTGAAATTCCTGAATATACAACTCTCTTTGATGATATATTAAATAATTCAAATCATAATGATAATTTAAATGTTAAAAAAATTCTTTTCCGAATTTTTATTTTATCAAATTCTCAAGTTCTTTTATATAATGAATATACAAAAAAAGTATTTATAAAAAATTATGAAAGAATTCTTTCATGGTTTGATCTTGATTTAAATGATCAAAATAATACATATGAAAGTGTTTATCATAGTTTTATTTCACTTCCATTAATAAATGTTAAAGATTTTATTAAATTAAATGTTAATTTATTAGAAGACATTATAAATAGTAATGAACAATATTTCTTTATTATTGCTTCTTTTTTTTATTGTATCACAAAAGAAATAATTGATATAAATATTTATCCTTATAAGGAAAAATTTAAATTTAATTACCTTTTAGATAATACAATTCATAATTTACAAACATATTTAAAATCAATTGAATTTGATATAAAATTAATAATTGCATATCTTGATTATTATCAAATAAAAGAAAATTATGAAGTAATAAAAATAAATGAATATTATAAATTTAAAGATATAGAAGAAATTTTCAAATATCAAAACTTACCAAAATCCATGATTCAAAGATTTGATACATTAATAAAAAGAATTAAAGAATCTTATCAATCAAATTTTAATTTAATTCCAATGTTATTCAGTAAATTAATAAATATATTCTCATCAAAAATAGATGAATTATCAAGAGAAAAATTAGAATTTATTCCATATTCAAAAAAATATTATTCAAGTGAAATAACTTTATTAATTTCAGGTTTTGGAGCTGAATCAGATAATCATTCAGAATCATGGAAAAATTTAATAATTTCAATAAGAAGATCAATGTTTTATTTTTTTCAATGGCCTGGAGATTCTTTGGATAAAATAATAATTAAATCACTTCCAAAAAAATTAAATTTAGTTAATGGAATTCCTATATTTGATTCATCAATTCCAAATGTTTTTTTATCTGCTAAAAGAAGAGCTAAATATTCTGGTAAATTATTAGGATTAATATTAGCAACTAGAACAATATTTGGTAATTGTCAAATTAATTTAATTGGTTTTAGTCTTGGAGCACATGTTATAAAAAATTGTTTAAAGGAATTATATAGATTAAAAATTGATAATAATATAATTAATAATGTTATGTTTATTGCAGGTGCTACTCATATTGAACAAATGATTTGGTCTGATATATTTAATGAAGTTGTTAATGGAAGAATTATTAATTGCTATTCGAAAAATGATAGTGTTCTTAAAAGATTATTTGAACCTTGTGTTGAGAAAAAACCTATTGGATGGGATAAATTAATTATTGGTCAAGAAAATTCTATTAAAATTGAAAATTATGATATGACTGATTTAAAGTTAAAACATACTGATTATAGAGAACATTTTGAAGAAGTACTTAAGAAAGTTAATTTATAAAAGTAAATTTTATTATTGATTAATAATTAAAAATTAATAAATTATGGATATAAATTGAGATTATAATTTTTTTTTTTGTATTAAATTTCGAGTTTAATATGGTTTTATTTTGAATAATTTATTTTTTAAACTTTAAATAAATTAAATAAAATTAATTTAGTAAATTAATAATATTCCTTAAATAAATTTTTGTTAATAATCCAAATAAAAATTAATACTTAACAAATTTCATTTAAATAGCAGAATCTTTTAAATAATATTTTTCATAAAATTCCTTTAATTCATTTTCCTTTAATCTCTGAACTAATTCAAAAATATTAGGAGCATTTTCTTTAATAATACAGTGACCAATAATATCACAAAAATAAGGTAAAACACAACCAATAAAAATATCAGCTCCACTAAAATTATCACCTAAGAAATATTTTCCTTTTCCTAAAGAAGTATATCTTTCTTCATATTTTCTTAAATATAATTTATATTTTTCAATAAATTGATTTTTTTGTTCTTCTTTTTTTTTCTCATCTTTACATCTTAAATATTCATGAGGTAAATGGAATAAATCTTCAAAAGAACATAATAAAGAATCTATTTGATATTGTTCATCAATATTTTTTCCATATAAATTAAATTGTTTTAAAAGATATAATTCAATTGCCATTGATTGACATAATTTTTTACCATTATGTTCAAGAACAGGTAATTGCTCAAATTCACATAAACCACTTTTTTTTATTTCAGGCCAATTTTCTACTATAATATTGTCTGTCCATTCTTTTTTACTTGATGATAAAATTGCTTTTGATAACATTCCTCTTGCATTAGCTTTGAAATAATGAAAAATATATTTATCTGTCATTTTTTTGTCTTTACTTTTATAATATTATAATTTTTTTGATTTTTTCAAGATTTTTTTTAATGTATATATGTGTTTAAAATTATTTATTTTAATTATTATTTAAATATATACAATATTTTTAATTAAAAAAGATGTTTTTGGAATAAATATTATGTATAATAATTCCAATATCTTTATTGAAAAATGGTTTTCTTTTTAATATATTTTAATAAAAAGATATCACCAACATTTATTTATAATGAAAATCTTATCTTTTTTACTGTAAATTAAATTTTATTTTTTTCAAAATAAAAAAACCCTTTTACCTTTAAAAGAATAATAATTAATTTTATAAAAAAATTGAGAAAATGGGAGTCTGTGGATGTTTTGAAATTAGACAATTTAATAAAAAAAACATAAATGAAAATGAAGAAGATGAATTAGATAATATAAAAATAATACCATCAATTTTAAAACCATATTCACAAAGTAAAGACAATTTAATAGAGATTAAATATGAACTAAATCAAAAAATGACAGATAATGAAGATATAAATGAAGAAGAAGATAATGATACAATTAATAAATTTCAAAAGAATACAATCATTATCACATCAACTTATTCAGATAGAAATAAATCTAAAAATAATGAAAGTTTTGTTTCAATACTTAGATATGATAATAATAATAACTCAAAAACTGATATAATAATTAAATCACCAAAAAAAGGAAAAAATGAAATTAATATTGTTTTAGTTGGTGAAAAACAAAGTGGAAAAAGTTCTTTTGTTATTAAAATTGCTGAAAAAAGATTTGAAAATTTATATATACCAACTGTTTTTATTGAAAACATTTCCAAAATTTTAACATATAATAATCAAAGATATATTTTAAATTTTAATGTAACTCCAGGAGTTCAAGAGTATAAAGAAGATTATTCAGATTTATATTCTCAATCAAATTTTATTTTAGTATTTTATGATATAAGTAATCAAGAAAGCTTTAGTAAAGCAAAATATTTTGTTAAAAATGAATTAAAAAATAAAATGTTTATGTATTTAAATAAATATTCTAATGTAATTATTGTTGCTAATAAACTTGATAAATTTTCTAAGAAAAATAACCATTTTAATGCTAAAAAATATTGGGAAAAAAGAAAATTTCAATATTTTGAAATCTCTGTTAAGAATAATATAGGTATCAGTCATATGATAAATCAATTGTTAGCAATATTTGAACAGATTTCTTCTGAAGAATAGTTTTTATTCAATACATATTCAACAAAATAAAAGCTTTAAAAATTTATAAAAATAATATAAATAAGAAAACAAATTTAAAGCTTTAACAATTAACTAATTTTAGTTTTTTGTGTTCCATCAAATTTAGATATCATTTTACTGTTATTTATCATTGAAAATATTTTTACTATCAATTTAATATTATTAGATTTTTTGTATATATTAAACTTGTATGAATGATAGGAAAATTATAAAAAATGATTGGTATATTTTTATTATAACAAAATAAAATAACATTGTTAATAATTTTTAATATTTATATTAATTATATTGTTTTTTCTTTTAAAAAAAAAAATTTTAATAAAAAATTCAATATAATGGGACAAGAACAAATAAATAGTTCAATAATATCTACTTTAAAAACAGAAAAAAAAAGTAGAATAATATTAATTAATAGTTTCAACTTTTCAGTTTGATTTCCTTTATTTAATTGGAAGAGGAGGTTTTGGAAGAGTATGGAAAGTAATTCATAAAAAAACAAATTATCCTTTTGCAATAAAACAAATTTCCAAAGTAAAATTATTAGATTATGATTCAGTTTCAAAAATATTTTCAGAAAGAAACATATTATCAAAATTGAATAATCATTTCATTATAAATTTAATAGCAACATTCCAAGATTTTGATTACTTATATTTATTATTAGAATTAGCAAAAGGAGGTGATTTAAGATTTCATTTAGATAACTTTAATTTTCAATTAACTGAACATCAAATTAAATTTTTATTATCTAATTTAATATTTGCTTTAGATTATATTCATACTAATGGAATAATTCATAGAGATATTAAACCAGAAAATATACTTTTTGATAATAATGGTTATGTAAAATTAACTGATTTTGGAATAGCAAAATCTATTTTAAGTGATAAAATAGATCTTAGTGGAACTCCTGAATATATGTCACCTGAATGTTTATTTGGGAAACAACAAAAATTTTATTCTGATTTTTTTTCTTTAGGTGTTATTTGTTATGAATGTATGTTTAGGAAAAAACCTTTTAATGGAAAAAATAAAAATGAAATTAGAGAACAAATTAAAAAACATAAAATTAATTTAATTGAAAATAAGGATTATAGTGAAAAATTATGCTCTTTTGTTAATAGTTTATTAAAAGTTAAAGCTTATAAAAGATTAGGTTTTAAAGAAGGAATTAAAGAATTAGAAGAACATTCTTTATTTGAAGATATTAATTGGAAAGATATTTATGAACAAAAAGAATTTTCTCCTTGGAGAGAAATTGTAAATTATATCAGAGATAAATTGTCTTTTAAAGATGAAATTTATGATAAAGCATTTTGTGAAAAAAATAATTTTATTGGTTATGATACTAGATTAAGATATATTAAATTAGAAGATAATTTAAAATTTGTTAATTCAAGAATTTTTAGAAATTTTACTTTTTATAATTTAATTAACATTGAAAATAATTTTGATTATATTCCTGATAATAATGATAATGATAATAATGATAACGATAACAATGATAATGATAATGAAGATAAAAATAATTATAAATATATAATTAGAAAAAAAAAACCAAAAGAAACACTACCTAAAATATCATTTAATAAATATGATTTTAATGAAGGAAATGGATATGATGGAATATTAAAATCATATTTTGATTATAAAATAATGAAATATCAACAATTAAAAAATGATTTAATGTCTGGAAAATTAAAAGGAATGAAACCTAATTTTAAACCTACTTATAGTTTAAAAAATATTTATAATAATGAAGAAATAGCATCACAAAGTATTGAAAGTAATTATAGTAGATTTAAAGTAAATGAGAATGATTATTATAACAATATTAATAATAATTATAATCAATTTTTAGAAGATAAGAATAATGAAAATATTAAAAATGAAGATAAAGAAATTATAGAATCAAATTTAAATGAATTTCTAAAGGAGGATTTAAAAGAAGAAAAGAATCCATTGATTTTTCCTAAAATAAATTATCATAAATACCGTCCAAAAGGTTCTAATAAAATTAAAAATTTAAAGAAAAGTAAAAGTTTAGTACCTTTTATAAATTCAAACTCTTTAGTTAATCCAGAATAAAAAGATTTACAATTATATTTCATAAAGCATTTCAATAAATAATATTTATATTTATTTCAATAATAAAATAAGTCTATATTATAAAAAAACTATAAATCAACTCAAAAAAAAAAGTTAAAAAATACTAATTCATAATAAATAATTTTAAATAAAAATTTAATTGATATAAGAATAAAAAAGAGAGAAAAATAATTATAAAAGAACATTAATAAAAATAAATAAAACAATATATAAAAAAGGAAATTTTTAAAGAATATCATCAGGATTAGGACAAAAATCATCTCCAACTAAAGATTTCATATGAGTACCAATAGGAGTAATATCTAAAGAATTATTAGCACTTAATCCTCCTCTAAAAAGGCATTTAACTTTATGATTTTTAATAGTAAAACCAATACCATCAAATCTTCTGGTTGCAGTTCCAGTATTTAAATAATCATCAACAATATCTTCAATTGAGCTTACATTTTGACTATTTGGACCACTTTCATAATTAAAATATGTATTGAATTCTTTACTAATTGGAGATAAAGGTGTTTTTTTTTTATTTATATTATCATATGTATATTTAGATAAATTATCTGAAAATACTCTTTCTTTTCTTTCTGAAAAAAAACCATTTTTATTCTTTACTTTATTCTTATTTTCTTCTATATTACTCTCTGATGTTAACATTAAATTTACTTCATTTGGATATAATTTTATTTCTTTTTCTGTTTTTGTTTTTAAATCACCAAATATTGTTTTTGAATTTCTTTTATGTTTTGGCCTTTTATCTTCTAATTCATATTCTTTTGCTAATGCTCCTACTTCATTATTAAATATTTCTTTTTTTAAATCTTTTTTTGGATTTGATATTTGGAAATTTATTTGATTTGGATTTTTTACAGTGTTATTCTTTTTATCTGTTGAATTTTCAATTATTCCATTTTTACTCTTTATTTTATATATTTCTTTGAAATTATTATTATTCTCTTTTAATTCTTTTTTTTCTTTTTCATCTTTTTTTTCTTTTTCATCTTTTTTTTCTTTTTCATCTTTTTTTTCTTTTTCATCTTTTTTTTCTTTTTCATCTTTTTTTTCTTTTTCTTT
>JAEEGK010029722.1_pt1 | contig 10876 bp, 7 predicted proteins | sample 8958771 | NCBI WGS metagenome assembly JAEEGK01 (sample SAMN16246547, study PRJNA631951) | gut metagenome | biome: gut microbiome; feature: rumen; material: SC-attached | host: Bos | place: Iran: Karaj | collected 2018-10 | reverse complement strand
AATAATAATAACATATAAAACAAATTTTATTTTTGCATTTTGGTTTATGAATTATTTTTTCTAAGTTATTAAATTCAATCAAAATTGTTTCAAGTAAAATTACTCTATATCCATAATAAATTATATTAAAAATATTAATCATATTATAATCAAAACTTTTTAAAGTTTTTATATTTAAATATATTATTCTTGATAATATTATTTTACTATCATAAACTTGGGATGAAGATAAAACATTCAGATAAAGTAAATTTTCTTATCCAAAAAGAAATTCCTCTTTTATTTGAAAGATTCCAATCTTGTGTTATTTCAAATAATGGAAGAAATTTCATTGTTAAAATAAATCCAAAAATTATTTAATTTTTATGAATATGCTTTGATATATATGAATGTAAAATTCGCTTTTTTCTTTAATTGTTTCTTCCATTTATTATTTTTTATTTAAATTATTTGTTTTCTGTCAATTAAAATGTTAAATGATTTAAAATATATTATTTTTAATAAGGATTTAAAAACTTAATATTAGTTATAAATATTAAAAAACTTTATTTTTAATTTAATTAAAATATATTACAATTGTTTTTTTAATATCATAAATTATAAACTATAATTAAAATTCATAGATAATTACTTCAAAAATATAAATATTTTAGTAAAAATAATTAAAAAACAATTATATTTTAAAATATATTTATTTAATAGGAATATTATGTGGCATAAAATGAGAATTAGTCAACCTATCAAAAACTTTATACAGCTCTTCACACATAATATCACATTCTTTTTTAATTTCATCACTTTTACTTTGACTTAATTTATTTCCAATATATTCTTCTTCATAAATATCACCTAATCCCTTTTGACTTTTAGAAAAATTAATTTCAAAATCATTTTGATTTTTTTTATTTAATTGTAAAGGATTTTTATAAATAGGATCATCAAATAAATTATCTTTAATTCTATTTTTAATAATATTTTCTAATAAATTAGTATATTCTTGATTTGGAATAGGAGGATTTTTTAAAGAAATTTCAAAATCCATTGGATTTGATAAAAGAGAATCAATTGGTCTTTCTTTTGAAGTAACTTCTCCTTTCATATTCCATTTTTTTTTATTTAACATTTGTTTTTCTATTTCTTTTATTTGATTAAAAATTCCATTTTCTCCTTCTTCTGAATCTGAATTAATTATATTTTTATTATTTAAATTTTTATTTTCTGGTTTATCAAAAAATTGATTAAATTTTATTTCTTCTTTTGAATTTTCTTCTGCTTCTATTTCTGCTTCTTCTGATGATAATGAATTTATTTCTGAATTTTTTCTTTGTGTTGTTAATTGAAGTCTTGATGGTGCTGCTTTTAAATCTTTTTCATCTAACATATCTGCAAATTCATTCATTTTTTCTAATGAAAAAAATTCATCATCTAATTTATTTTTTAATAATTTATTTTCTTTTGAATCTTTTTCTTTTTTTATTTTTGTATTTTCTTCTTCTTTTTCTTTTATTTCTTTTTTAATATTTTCATTTTCTTCTTCATTTTCTATATTTTCTTCTTCTTCATTTTCTAAATTTTCTTCTTCTTCATTTTCTAAATTTTCTTCTTCTTCATTTTCTATATTTTCTAATTCTTCATTTTCTATATTTTCTTCTTCTTCATTTTCTATATTTTCTTCTTCTTCATTTTCTATTTCTTTTTTTGATTTACTTTTAACAATTTTATTATTTCTTTTTCTCTTTTTTTCTAAATAATTTGAATTATTAAAATCATTTAATTCATTTTTAATTTCTGTTATTGATTTTGTTTGAGTTTTAAAATCATTTATATTTTTAGTAGATATTGTTGATATTAATGTCCATAATTGAGTAGAATCTAATTTTTTAATATTTTCTTTTTCTATATTAGGATTTAATTCACATATAATTATATTTAAAAGATTTTTCATTTGTTTTATATTTTTATTATATTGATTAATAGAATCATCATCCTTAATTTTATTTATAAATTTCATTGCATTTTCTATTTCATTCTCCATATCACTTAGATAGATAAAAATTAAACAAAATAAATTATTATAAAAATAAAAAAATAGAATAATAATAAAAAAAAATTACATTTAAATTATCTAAAAAATAAAAAAATATAAATAGCAATAAAAAAAAAACACAAAAAAAATTATAATAAAATTTGAATATTTAACCTAAAAAAATTCAAAATTAAAATATAATAAAAAACCAAATTTTGAAAAAATGGATTTTGATGATGTCTCTCAAAATGAAAATAACGAAGAAAAAAATGAATTAGATGAAATATTATTTTTAGATGATGATAAATTATCAACTCAATATATATCATTAAAAGATTGTGTAATTTTTTTATTAGATTGTTCAAAATCAATGCATGAGATTGAAAATTCAAATAAAACAACTGGAATAACTTCAGTATTAACTGTAGCAGAAGATTTTTTAAAAACAAAAATAATAACAAATGAAAAAGATTTATTTGGTTTAGTTTTATTTAATACTTCATTAACAAAAAATGAAATGAATTTTGAAGGAGTTAATCAATTAATAGATATTACCCCGCCAGATGCAAATTTAATTAAAAAAATACAAAATTATGAACAAATGACAAATCCTATTTTAATTCCTGATGATTATGAAAATAATTTAAAAGAAAATTTCCCTTATTTTGAAAAAAATACTAAATCTTTTTTATCAAATGCACTTTGGATTTGTCATTCAATGCTTAAAAGTTATGATAAGAAAAATTTTAATAGAAGAATATTTTTATTTACTGATAATGATAATCCTGAATTTTTTGATTTAAATGAAAAAAATTTAATATTTCAAAGAGCAAAAGATATGTTAGATAGTGATATAATAATAGAATTATTTCCAATGAATTTCTCAGATAGATTTAACTTACAAAAATTTTATAAAAATATTATTCCAGCAAATATTGATGATGAAGAAAATAATAATGATAATATATTAAATATAGAACAATGTGCAGATCGTTTAAGAGAATTAACAAGAAGAATAAGACAAAAGGAAATTAAGAAAAGAACTTTAGGAAAATGTCCTTTTTATTTAACAAACAACACAAAAATATATATGAATATATATTCAACAATAAAAAGAGCAAATAAAGGAAGAGCATTTAATATAGATGCAAAAAGTAATAAATTATTAAATTCTAAAAATATAATAACTTGCAAAGATACTGGAACAAATTTATATCCAAATCAAATAGGAACATATGAATTATATGGAAATAAAAAAATAAAATTTTCAAAAGAAGAAATGTCAAAAATAAAAACATTAGATTCACCAGGAATAAAATTATTAGGATTTAAATCAATAAATTCAATTAAACCATATTATAATATAAGAGAAAGTTACTTTATATATCCAAATGAAAATATATCAAATGGTTCAGGTCAATTATGTGATGCTTTAATAAAACAAATGTCAAATAAAAATAAATGTGCAATAGTTAAATTTATAGGAAGAGAAGGTTCAAATATAAAAATATGTGCTTTAATTCCTCAAAAAGAATCTTTTGATGAAGATTATTTTCAAACTCCTCCAGGCTTTAATATGATTATATTACCTTATGCAGATGATATAAGATCTAATTCAGATATAATGAATAAAATGATTAAAGTTGATGAAAGTAATAATGAAGAAAGTGAAATTGCTAAAAAATTAATTAAGAAAATGAATATTAGTTTTGATTGTAGAAATTTTGAAAATGTCTCTTTACAAAAATTTTATGCTACTTTACAAGCTTTAGCACTTGAAGAAAAAGAAACTGAAAATATTGATGATTTAATTCAACCTGATAATGATGCTTTGGAAAAAGTTTTACAAGGATGTGATGAAAATTTTCGAAAAATTTTTTATGGAGATAATTATGAAAGTGATTTAAATGAAAAATATTATAAAGGAAAAAAAAAAGTTAAAGGAGAAAAAAGAAGTAATAGTAAAAGCAGAAGTCAAAGTAAAGATGTTAAAAATAATAAAAGTAAAGGGTCAAAAAAGAAAAAAAATATTATGGATGAAAGTAATGATATGGAAATTGAAAATGAAGAAGAAGATTATGCAAGTATTAATGATCAAAAATTAAGAAAATTATTTTCTGATGGAAAGTTAAGTAAATTAAAAGTTAATGAATTGAAACAAATTTGTAATGGAAGGAATATTGTAACTAAAGGAAGAAAAAAAAATGATATTATTGATTCTATTGAAGAATACTTGAATAATAATTAATTTATTTATTTTATAATTATATAATATTTGTTAACATTATTAAGTTTTATTAATGAAAAATTAGGAGGCTAATTTAAATTTAAAATTAAAATATAAAAAATTTATAATAAGATTCCTTTAATTATTAAAATTAAAATACCTAAATAAACAATATGATATTTATTCAATAATAAAACAATAATTTCTCAAAATTTTTTTTACCAAAAAAAAAAAAAATATAAAAAAATTAGAGTTGAAGATAAAAATTATTGGTTCAAAAATATCTCCCAAAAAAATTAATATAATTTCTATAATTCCTATATTATAAATATTTTTGGTTTTAGTGAAGGAAACTTTTTCTTTAAGAATGTTAAAGGAGAATAGTTCCACTAAATATATTAGTGCAATTTATATAACATTACACAAGTAAATATAATATAAACCTAATATTCCTAAATAAATTGAAATAACAATAATAATTCAATAAATATTACTATTACAATCAAAATTATAATTAACAATCTTTCCCAAAAATAATTTTAAATTATTATATCCAAAAAATTTTGCTAAACAACATTGATAATATATTTTTAAATTTCCATTTTCTTTTGTTCTAAATAACAATTTTAAATACATAAATATATATGATAATTATACTATAAAAATTAAGGATTTAAGGAGAAAAACCGGCAAATAAACAAGAAAATAATTCCATAGTTATTTAATTATTTTAGAAAAAAATATCAAACAAAATAAAATAAAATAAAAACCACAAAAAAGAAAAAATAAAAATAAAATAAACATTAAATAATTTTATTATTTATTTTAAATAGAATGTTCTTTGATGGCTTTCCCTTCGGTTCAGGTTTCGAGGAATTTACTAAGCCTCAACCAAAAAAAAACGTGAACACTACTCGTTACTATGAAATATTAGGAGTAGATAAAAAAGCATCTCAATCAGACATTCGTAAAGCATATCGTAAGTTAGTGAAAATAAAGCATCCAGATAAAGGAGGAAATGAGAAAGAATTTCAAGATTTGCAAACAGCATATGATGTATTAAGTGATGAGAATAAGAGGAAAGTATACGATGAATATGGAGAAGAAGGAATAAAAGAAGGAATGGACAATCAACCAGAAGGAGTAGATATATTTGATATTTTAAGTGGAGGAGCTCGTCGTAAAGGTAAAAGGAAAACAAGGAGTATATTACAACAAATGAAAGTTTCATTGGAAGATATATATCTTGGTAAAGAAAAATATTTAGAAATTAAACGTGATAGAATATGTAAAAAATGTAATGGTACTGGATCAAAGGATCCAAATGCACAATGTAAATGTAGTACATGTGATGGGAGAGGTTATCGAATGGTTGTTCAAAGAATTTCAATGGGAATGATACAAACACAACAAACATGTCCTGATTGTAGAGGAGAGGGTGAAATTATAAAAGAAAAATGTAGTCATTGTAAAGGAAGGAAAGTTATTAAAGAAAGTAAATTAGTGAAAATTATGCTTGATAAAGGTGCTCCTGATGGAAAGAGATATGTTCTTTCTGGTGAAAGTGATGAAGTTCCTGGTTGTGAACCTGGTGATGTAGTTATTGAAATAGAAATTGAAAATCATAAGAAATTTATTAGAAAAGGTGCTGATTTAATTTATAAATGTGATATTACTTTATTAGAAGCTCTTACTGGATTTAATATTGTTATTACTCATTTAGATGGAAGAAAAATTCTTATTAAAACAAAACCTGGTGAAATTATTAGACCTGGAATTTTAAAAACTGTTTCTGATTGTGGAATGCCTTTCTATGAAAGTCCTGTTAGATTTGGTAATTTATATTTAGATTTTAATATTGTGTTCCCTAAAAATTTAAGTGAAGAACAAAGAATAGAATTAAAAAATCTTTTTCCTATGGGTGATACAAGTATTAAAGGAGAAAATGAAATTAATGAAAAATATCCTATGACTGATTATAAGGAAAGTGAAGCTAATCAATTTGCTACTGGAAAAGAAGATGAAAGAGAAGATAATGAAGAAAGTGGAGGAACTCAACAAGTTAGATGTGAAAATCAATAATATTTTTAACTTTACTTTGAAAAGTTTATTTTGTTTTTCATTTTTTTTTTTTTGTTTTTTTTGATAATAGTTTTTTGCTTTTGGTTAAAAATGTTTCTTTTCTGGGTTTTTTTTAAGTTTTCAATCATGTTTTTTATTTTATTTTAATGTAAAATTTTTATTTGATAAAATTTGTTTTAAATTTTAAAATTTTATTTATTTTGTTTTATATTCAATAAATTTTATTCATTCTTATAATTATTTTAAAAATGATATACTTAATTTAATATAAATATAATAAACATAAAATATTAATTTAATATGTCGAAAATAATTCAATATTCAAAAGAATTTAAACAAAAAATAATAGAAACACCTGAATTATCTCCATCAAAAGACAAATCAAAATACCGAATAATTACAAAAAATTTGGTATATATAATAGGATTAAGTGAATCAATAGCAGATAAAGATATTTTAATGAAATATGAATATCTTGGTCAATATGGTAAAATATTAAAAATAATAATAAATAAAAAAAATGCTTATAATCAAGGAAATAAATATGGTCCTTCTTTCGGAGCTTATATTACATTTAGTGATCCAAGTGAAGCTTCAATTGCAATTCTTTCAATTGATAAAATTATAATTAATAATCATACTATTAGAGCTAACTTTGGAACTACAAAATATTGTCAATATTATTTAAGTAAAAATAAATGCACTAAAAAAAATTGCGTTTTTTTACATAAGAAAGCTAATCCTGAAGATATTATTAATAGAGATGATTTAAATTCTAATTCTAATTATTTTTTCAATCAACAAATATATGCTATTAAATTAGCTGATATTTATAATTCTAAAGTTAAACAAAAATTATTATCAACTAAAAACAATGATATTAAAACCGTTTTTCCTTCTCCTTATTTAATATATGAAAATGAAATTGTTATTGAAAATACACCAAAAAATACAAAAATTAATAAATTTTCTATTCCAAAAGAAGAGAAAAAAAATGAAAATGAAACTTTAATGAATACTAAAAATGACTCAATTAATATTATGAATATAAATGAATTAGATACATCATTTTCAACAAGTAATGGTTTAACTTCTAGTTTAAGTAGTGGATCAATAGAAGCTCCAAATAATTCATATAATAATAATATAAATAACAAATTATTTATTTCCAGAGAAAAATCAAGATTTGATTTTGTAAATAATAATAATAATAAAGAAATTGAAATTCCCGAATTCATTTCTAGAATTAATGAACTATCTTTTAAATTAGATTATTTAATGACAATATCTCAAAAAAAATATAATAAATTCAATGAAATATCATTATACACTGAAGAATTAAATATGAATAATAAAAATCAAAATGAATTAAATTGGATAAATTTTTTATTAGGTAATAACTCAAATTAATTTAAAAAAAATCAAATAAAAACAAACTAATAATAAAAAGATTTATAAATAATATAAATATATATAAATTAATAATCAAAGAACATTAAATAAGATATTTAAATAAATTTAAAAAATATATTCAATATATTCTTATTATTAAAATTTATTATTTTATACATTTAAAAAATTACTTATGTATTTATTAACTTATAATAAAATTTTTAAAATATATTTCACAAATATAATAAATTATCCCTTTTTTTATCATAAAAACATTTAACCATTCTTAAAAAAGAAGATTTATTTCCTTCTAAAAAATTAAAACAAATTAAAAATTTATTATTTTTCCCTAACATATAAATTATCATTTCAGCAACGGCTGAATTAATTTGGGTATTTAATTTAATTTTTAATTTCCATTTTCCTTTATCAATATAATAAAAATTAATTTCTTCTCCATAATTATGAAAAAATTCATAAAGAAATCGATTAAAGTCATCAAAGTTTTGTTTTATATAAAATTTATATCTTTCTTTAGAATCAAAATTAATTTTTTTTTCTCCTTTATCATCAAAAAACATATTATTTAACCATTTCCCAGCAATCATAGAAATTAATTCAAAAGAATTTAATTTCCTAATATCATTTTCATTAATTTTAAAATTTTTCATCCCAACTAAATTAACACTAATAATACTATTATTAATATCATTATCTTTAATTTGATTAATATCAACAAAATTTTTAACAAACCAAGAATGTTTCTTAATCTCTTTAATAGTATATCTATTTTGAGGTTGAGTAACAAATATTTTTTTAAGTAAATCAATTAATTCAGAACTAAAATATTTAGGATAAGTGACATTAGCATTTAATATATTATTAATTCTGACAGTTTTATTTCTATGATAAAAAGGATTTTCTCCAGAAGCCATATTATATAATATAACACCAGAACTCCATATATCAGCAGGTTGACCTTCATAACCTCCACTTGAAAATATTCCTCCTGTTTCTTTTATTATTTCAGGAGCAATATAATTTGTTGTTCCACAAAAATCAGATAATTTTTCATGTTTTTCTTTTAATATTGTTGCTAAACCAAAATCTGATATTTTTATACAATTTTCTTTCTTATCTATTAATATATTTTCTGGCTTTAAATCTCTATGAATTATATTTTTATTATGACAATATTCTAAAGCTGTTATTATTTGTTGGAAGTAATATCGAGATTTTTCTTCTGTTAATTTTTCATCTTCTCCAGCTTTGATTTCTTCAAATAATTCTCCTCCTTCAATATATTCCATTGCAAAAATTATTTTTTGAGCACTTGATAATATTTCATATACTTTTACTATATATTTATGCTCAATTGTTTTCATTAAATTTAATTCTGTTTTTATATTTTCTTCTAAATCATTTTCTATTACCATATCTTTGTCTATGAATTTTAAAGCAAATTTTTTGTTTTCTTTTTCAGCTAACCATACACTATTATATTATATTATTATATAATTATTTTATTTTATTTTACTCTCCAAAACCTCCTCCTCCTAATTTTTTTATTAATTTATAATCTCCATATTTTTTTGCATTTAACATTTTGAGTTTATTTTTGGTTTTTCAAATTATTTTTTTTTTCAATAAAAATACAAATAGAAAATGAAACCAAATAACATATATTTATTATTGTGATAAATTAAAAGTAACTTACTTATTGATAATATTAATATATAATATATCATAATTTGGATATAATATTATAAATTATCTATATTTTTATTATCTCAATCTCTAATTTTTATTGATTTACATTAATATTTTTTGAATTTAACTTGTATTTTAAATAAATAATTTTTATAAAATATTTATTTGTATTTAACTCACAGGTTTATTAATTAAAATATTTTATATTAGAAATGGCATTTTAAGAGGTAATCTTTTAGTATCTTTTTTAAATAAAAATTCATCTGGAAAAAGCCATTTATCTTAAATGATTTGATTATGAGTGATTGAAGTAGTTTTTTTATTTGATTTCACCGAAAATTGAATAAAGACTCTCTTTTTTTGTAAAATTATTTATTAATTTGCAATAATTTTTTTCAAAAAAAATCCCTTTTAAATAAAAAATGTCTAATAGTAATAATTCAATAATAATAAAATATAAAGAAGAAAATAAGGATGGAGATATAAAATATTATTATCATATGACAGCAGAAACTGCTAAAAAAATAGAATATATAATTGAAAAGTTAAATCTTAAAATTGAAAAAGATTCTTATAAAAGAGAAAAAAATGAAGATAATAATATTGAAAATTATGGAGAAAGAATAGTTTATTCTTTTACAAAAAAAAAGAAGAAAAAACTTTATCAGAATTTGTGAATTATTTAAAAGAAAATAATAAAAATAGTTTGAATAAATCAAACAATACAAAAATAATAGAAAGTAATGAAGAAATATGTAGGAATATAATCATAAAATTATACAATGATTTTTTTAAAAAAATATATGAACGTATTTGTTTTGTTTCTTTTTATAATATAAATATGATAATAATAAAAAATTGGGAAAATTCAATTGAATATAAAATAAATCCATTTGAATTTTATATAACTTTAAAAATAAGATTTACAAGTGGAACATTTACAACTCAAGCTCCTCGAAAACAAATTCTTGTAATGAATTCTCCTTCAAAACAAAATGAAATTAAGAAAAAAATAAATAAAAAAATATTACAATTTATAGGAACACTTACAAAATATATTATAAATTGTAAATTAGATAAAAGTTTTGATTTAATTTCTATTCCTTTGTTAATTTCTCAAGAATGTAGAACTTTCTTAGAAATTTGTTTTCTAAATTTAAAAGAATTTGAAGAATTAAAATATTTAGATTTTTTAGATGAAAAAATTGAATTTAATCAATTTTATTATAATTATGCTCAATCAGAAGAAAGAAGTTTAAGTTATATTTCTTCTATTTATCAAGATGAAGAACCAAAAAAAAAAAAAAATGATTAAAAACAATCATTTAATTAATATGAATAATTCATTTTCTATTCTTGCTTTAAATTCTTTTTTATTAAACCAGAAGAAAAAAAAATTAATGATAAAGATAAAGAAGAAATTGAAAAAAGAAAAACAA